>MDTD01142979.1_pt1 | contig 19682 bp, 16 predicted proteins | sample 811221 | NCBI WGS metagenome assembly MDTD01 (sample SAMN05326646, study PRJNA326480) | marine metagenome | isolation source: seawater | place: Pacific Ocean: South West | collected 2011 | reverse complement strand
TTGATAAAGTTGGCGAGACGGCCAAAAAAGATCCCAAGGGGAGCAAAAATGACCAGGCCATCCCCTAATCCGGTCCACGAGCACTTCGCCCGGCGAGCATAGAAATAAGTAAAAATCGTCAGGCCCAGAATCCCTCCGTGACTGGACATGCCCCCCTTCCATACCTGGAAAATAACGAGGGGGTTTTCCAGAACGGAGCCCAGACCGCTCTCGGGAATCATGTAGAATGCGACATAACCGAGCCTCCCACCGAGAAAGACCCCGAAGAGAGCCGCGTAGGCAATGAAATCCGCAACCTTTTCAGGCCCTACGACCCAGAGGCGCTTTTGAGCCAGCCATCGTAACCCATAGTAACCGGCGATGAAGCCGGCGAGGTAAGCGAGGCCATACCAGCGTAAAGCGAACGTCTCCGAAAGCTCGACGAGCTCGGGTTTGAGATTATGTACCCAGACTCCAAGCACTTGCATCCCTTCTGAGGCACTCATGAACTGGGAAGGAAAAGCCGGCATTCCATTCAATTTGCGGTGAGAGCCTAGAGATATTCCACAAGAGAGGAAACCCTCGGAGAGCTCAACCTGCCAACAAGAGCTACACTCAGATCTACCATGGCTTGGTAATCCGCAATGTCGATGATACTGTTATGTGAATGTATGTAGCGGGCAGGCACTCCGAGAACCACACAGGGCACACCCTCTCCCGCCAGATGTATTTCTCCGGCATCCGTTCCGCCGCCCCGGCGCACAGCGAGCTGGAACGGAATATTTTCCTCCTCCGCTGTTTTTATCGCAAGATCAGCAAGTCTGGGATTCATGACCGCTGTGGGGTCATGCATTCGGATCTGAACTCCGGCCTTTAAGATCGCCTGCGACTCATCCGCATGAAACCCGGGAGTGTCATCGGCAGGAGTACCCTCAAGGATGATCGCGACATCGGGTTTCGCAAGGCTCGCGAGGGTCTTCGCGCCCCGCAGTCCCAATTCCTCCTGAACGCTGCCAGCAAGCAGAACCCGGTTCCTCCTTTCAATGGTTCTTAACCTCTGACCCGCCTCCACCACGGCGCACATCCCAACCCGGTTGTCGAAGGCCTTGGCGAGAAAACGGCCCCCGCGGGCCAGTGGTTCAAAATCGGTTCTTGGGACGATCGGATCTCCAAGCTGAATTCCCATCTCCAGAACCTCATCCCTTGAGGCAGCCCCAATGTCGACAAACATGCTTTCGAGAGGCATCACCTTCCCACGTTCCGCCTTTGGAAGAAAATGTGGTGGCTTGGATCCGACAACCCCCGTGATCTTCTTTCCTCCTCTGGTTTTTATCACCAACTGCTGCGCGAGGACGACATGGGGCCACCAACCTCCTACTGCAATCATCCTGAGAAATCCCCCGGAAGTAACGGATTGCACACGGAACCCTACTTCGTCCATGTGAGCCTCGAGCAGGACCCGCGGACCCTCCCCTCCCATGTCACATAGGACCGAGCCCGTCCTGTCAGTGGAGAAATCACCTGCCGCTTCAAGTTCCTCGACAAACAAGGCGCGAATTTCACCCTCGAATCCAGGGGGGCCATGGGCTTCAGTGAACTGCCTCAGCAGAGTCTCGGACTTTGTTGCCATGGACGAACAGTAGAAGGCCGTACCGGCCACGGAAGGGAAAAGTGATCTGCGGCCCGGACAGAGTAATTCTCAACCATACATTTTCGCCTTTTTTCGTGGACTTGCACTTTTGCGGAGTCTCTTTTCCCTCTGTTCCCTGAGGCAAGGCCCCCGTTCACTATCTTACTGGCTTTCAACCGGGCATCACTCACCAATCCAACGCTATCGCTTAGCCATGAACCCCGATCCACAGGTCGCTGATCTTCACGTAGTCCGGAATGTTCCACTGCCATCTCCGACCTTCGTCTTGTCAGAAATTCCCCGTGACGACGGGCAGGCAGCGTTCGTTGCTCAAAGCCGGGAAACAATCAGGAACATCCTTCAAGGACGGGATAAGCGCCTTCTGGTTATCGTCGGACCGTGTTCTATCCATGACACCCGGGCAGGCCTCGACTATGCCGAACGATTCAAAACGCTCGCCCACGAGCTCCAGGAGCGCCTTTACCTTGTCATGCGGGTCTATTTTGAAAAGCCCCGTACTACAGTTGGCTGGAAGGGACTCATCATGGACCCGGATCTTGATGGAACCGATAACATCCCACGAGGCCTTACAATTGCCCGTGAGTTCCTCCGAGAAGTGATTTCTCTCGAGATCCCCACCGCCACCGAACTTTTGGATCCGATCACTCCTCAATATATTGCTGACCTGATCAGCTGGTCGGCCATCGGGGCCCGAACCAGCGAAAGTCAAACGCACCGGCAGATGGCCTCAGGTCTTTCGATGCCTATCGGTTTCAAAAATACGATCAGCGGCGACCTTCATGCTGCAATTAACGCGATCAAAGCAGCCAACAAGCCTCAGACATTTCTTGGAGTTTCAGCGGAAGGCATTGCCTCCGCGGTCTCAACTTCAGGCAACCCCAACTGCCACGTGATTCTACGCGGAGGTGAGAAAGGCCCCAACTACGACCAGGAGAGCGTCCGTTCTGCCCTTGCGCGAATCGAGAAGTCTGGACTTTATCCCTCTCTGATGATCGATGCCTCACACGCCAACTGCGCAAAGAATCATGAGGAAATGCCAGCCGTTTTCGAAGACATTGTGCGCCAGAGAGCCGAGGGCAATCGTGGAATCGTCGGGGCCATGCTGGAGAGTAACTTGCTTGGGGGAAACCAGTCATTCCCCGTCCCACTTAAGGACCTGACTTACGGTCAATCCATCACCGACAAGTGTATCGACTGGGCAACTACTGAAAGACTTCTTCGCTCTGCAGGGACCGCCCTTCTGGACAACGAAGGATTCTAACCACCCTCCCGCTTGGATCTCGGCTGCGGGGCGATTGCCTCCGAAGTAACCGTACCAACGTGAGCAAAGAAGTCTATCAGCGCCTCACGGCTGTTCGGTTGAAGAAGCCTCGGATTGCATTCGGGGTTCTGGGCGAGGGCCCGCAGGCGCATGAGCTTCTTTCCACCCGACTGGGCATCATAGGAGTTGAATATAATAGAGTAACGCTGCCCCGGCGCGAGAGGCTCCGGCTTTCGCAGACACCTCAGTTCCCGAACGAACCTCCTTCTGCCGATTTCACCCTTGGCGGCCTCCGCTCTTGCTACTTTTAAGTCAAATCCGAAAAGAGCCCGGTCACCACCCGCCTGCAGCGATTCGTTGACTACCCCAACCAATTCTTCCTGGTTGAGATCCAGCACCAACAACCGATTATCATAGGGTAGAATTTTCCATGCTTCTGCCATGGTCTTCTTGCCGGGTTGGAATACCCCTCCTCCAAAGGTCCCGTGGAACACACCATCAGGCTCAATTCCCTCCTTTCCTGCGGCATGAATTGCTGCAGATGAAATCAGTCCCTGCAGCGAGCTTGGCATCCCAGGCTCTGCTCTTTTCCCGGATAATTCGACGTCCAAATCCCCGATCTCGCCCGCAAGATATCCCTCGGCATCTTCCAGATCCTCAGAGGCTGCCGCGATCACAAGAGGGTCTTCAGGGATGCGCTCATCCATCAGGATAGACTGGGCCCTTTTCTCCACAATGTGACGACTCTCCAAATCAAAGGAAAGGTCCACCCTCCCACAGTGGATCCCAAAATAATCTGCCTGGGTGTAAAGTGTTCCGTTCACAAACCGGCTGGGATGATCTCGATGGGTATGTCCAGCTAGATAAACGTCAGGACCATCCTCAAGCTCGAGTAACGCCTGAACAGGATTGGCAAAGTCGTCGACTTCCCGGAGACCCATATGACCACAAACGACTACCGCATCCACCTTCGCTTCCTCGCGCAGGTACCTGACACTTGCTCGAAGAGCGTCGGCCGGGGCCGTAGCTTCAAATCCACTCAACAGCTCCGGCCGCAGCCAGTAGGAAAGACCCGGAGTTGTCAAACCAACCAACCCGATGCGAAATCCTCCGACATTTTTTACCACGTGAGGCATGATCCTTGATAGCGGATGGGCAGGATCATCAAGGGTTCCTGCCCTCCTCCCCTCAATTTTGAGATTTCCGGCCAGCACGGGCATCGCCGACCGGCTCACTGCATCAAGAACAACCTCGGGACCCCAGTCAAATTCATGATTCCCTATCACCCATGCATCATATTGTAATTTATTGAAGAGATCGATCATGAGGCGCCCTCGCGTCATCCATCCAACGGCTGTTCCCTGATAGACGTCTCCGATGTCAACAAGGAGAGAGTGAGGGCTACTTCTTCGCCACTCCCGAATCTGTGCCGCACATCGGGCGAGTCCCCCCACATTCGCTATCCCCCCGTAGGTCTGGGTTGGGCGAATATGACCATGCAGGTCGGTGGTATGAAAGATCGAGATCGTCCGTATCGACCTGGACTCCTCGCGTCCCCGGGCTACCTGAGGAAGGAGAAGCGAGGTGCCCGCCAAAGATGAATCCCGCAACAGTGTCCGCCGATCATAACCTCCCATCGATCCAACGGGATACATGAGTTCCCATTGAAATGCAACCCACGGCACCACTCAACACTCGTCAAGCTCGCTGAAACCTTCTCCGCTCAGCCATCGTCCCTCCCAGTCAAAATACTCCAATGCAGCGAACTGTTTTTTGTAATCATAACAACTGGGCTCCATTGTCGCATAACCAATGTAATGAAATTTCATGTCGTGCCCCCTCGCAAACTCGAGCTCTGACAGCAGGGTATAGATCCCCAACCGCCTCCGGGAAAATTCCGGAGCGAATGCAGCATAAATACTGGAGCAGGACCTACGACCAAGCGCCATGAAGCTAACCGCGATCAATTGGTCTTTGAGATACACGCTAAGCTGCTGGTAGCTACAAGGATACTCTGCAGGCCCACTACCGAGAAAATCCTCGAGAGTCTCCGGAACATTTTCCTCAAAGCGAAGCTTATGCAGGTTAAAGAGGTTCTCTTCGGCACAGCCCGGATTCGCCGCCGTGAACACGGTCCTCAAGTCCGCATTTTTTCTATGAGTTCGCCTCTGGCTCCTTGAGTGCCTGAACGATCCTACCCGGATCCTCAAGGGAATCTGTCTTTTGAGATATGCTCCATCAGTCATGAGGCTCGCTCTGAAAAAGTCAGCTCCGAAATGACGCCAGCCAGCCGACCATAATTCATCCATCCCTTCCGGGGTAACGCTTCGCAGTCTCCTGCTCTCAGCCACCAGTGGCCATGCCCCCGAGAGTAGATGATAAATCTGCTGCGACATCCGGTAAGGCTCCCGTAATCAAATAGCCTGCTCCCTGGTTCCTGAATCCGACACCTTCCCGAGAGAGCATCTCGACACCAGATCCAGAATCACTCCCTGCTCTTCAAGCGATCTCACTGCTAAGGTAGGATTGCAGTCTGAGAGCTCTTGAAGCGCATATCCACCCGTCGCCACGGCGATTGTCGAGGCTCCGATGACACGACCGCAGGAAATATCACGCGGGGTATCACCAACTACAACCACCTGCCCGGGATGGAACCTGGCTTGATGCACCCTCTCAGCCTCAGCCAGAGCTTCTGGACCGAGCTTGTCACGATCTGGATGTTCATCCCCAAAGGCACCGAAGGAAAAGTAGTCTGCCAATCCGAACCGCTCCAACTTGATCCAGGCTCCAGCCTCAACATTTCCAGTAAGCAGTCCCAGAGTGGCACCAGCCTCTTTCAACGTATCCAGTAAATCGCAAACACCCGGAAGAATCCCCGCCTCTGGATTCACCTCCTCCAATCGCTCCCGGAGTCGCCTCAGATAGGCCGCGTAAAGCCGCTCGACACTCCCGGGATTGACCTCCGCACCCATCGCGGGCAGGAGTTTCCTCGCAAGGGCCGCATCGGTGGCTCCACGGACATCCAACTCCGGAACCGGAATCTGGTCACCGTAAAGATCCACAGTGGCACGCCGAATTGCCCCTACACCAGCATCACCCGCATCAATAAGTGTCCCATCTATATCAAACAGGAGCAGGCATCCTTCCATCTCTTCAAAAACGTAGCCCCGAACTCTATCTTGAGTCGTCTTCGTTCTCATCTGAATCACTCTCTTCCTGACCCTCGACATCCGAATCCTCTGATAAAGGATCTTCATCCTCAGTATCGTCCTCATCATAGTCATCCTCCTCGATAAGGTCTCCATGACTCAGCTTGAACTTTCGCTCTCGCTGTCCCTCTGGAAGAGGCGAGAGGACCATGACTACATTCCTCCCGACTAACTTGGGCTCCTGGTCGACGTTACCCATCGTCTTAAGGTCTCCCTTGACCCTCTCCAACTTCTCAAATCCAAGCTCTCTGTGAGCATTCTCCCGCCCCCTGAACTGTAACTGCACACGGACTTTGTGCCCCTCGTCGAGGAAGGACTCAATTCTCCCAAGTTTGATATTGTAATCATGCTGCTCGGTCCGGACCCGGAATTTCACTTCCTTGAGTCGGGTCACAGACTTGCTCTTACTCGTCTTTTTGAGCTTGGACTGCTCATACTTCCACTTTCCGTAGTCGACGACCCGGCAAACCGGTGGATCCGCATTTGATGCAACCTCAACAAGATCCAACCCGATGGCCTTGGCTTTCTGCACTGCCTCCCGGGTATCCATAACCCCAAGCTGCTCACCCTTGCCCGATACCACTCTTACCCTTGGCGCCCTGATCCGTTCATTCACCCGGGTCATGTCCCGGCGCGGGCGGAACCTCTTCTTCTTTTTCTTAGCGATAGTACCTGTTGTATGTTGTTGAGGGGGCGGAGGTCATCCGCAAAGAGGAACGCCACGGCGCTCTGCCAAGTTTAGCTGAATTTTCCGCTGCATCATTGGAAGCAACAAATTTCATTTCCACTCATAGCGAGCGGTTTCGAATTTCTTCGCATACTTGGTCGACAAAGTCATTGAGAGTCATGGACCCGAGATCTTCGCGATCCCGGTGACGCACGCTTACACTTTGTGACTCTTCTTCACGTGCGCCAGTGACGAGCATATAGGGTATGCGATCGAGCCTCGCAAGACGAATCTTGGCCCCTACCTTGTCATCGGAGACATCGCTGAACGCCCTGACTCCTGCATCCTTGAGCTTTTGTGCAACCGTATCCGCATAGCCATTATGCTTTTCAGAGATAGAGAGGACTCGGACCTGTTCCGGGGCGAGCCATACCGGAAACTTCCCTTCGAAATGCTCAATGAGAAGCCCTACGAAGCGCTCGAGGGAACCAAAAGGTGCCCGATGAATCATAACCGGCCGGTGCGGCTTGTTATCAGACCCGGTATAGTTGAGATCAAAACGCTCCGGCAAACTGTAATCCACCTGAACTGTTCCAAGCTGCCATTCCCGCCCAATGACGTCTTTGACAACAAAGTCGATCTTGGGGCCGTAAAAGGCAGCCTCCCCAGGCTCTTCGATATAATCGACCCCAAGGGTCTCGACCGCTTCGCGAAGAGCGTCCTCTGCCTTGTTCCAGTTTGCCGGATCTCCAACATACTTGGAGGAATCTGGATCACGCAACGAAAGACGCACCGCATATTCATTCATCCCCAAGGTTGAAAGAACCGTCTTCACGAGACCAAGGCATCCCTGGATCTCATCCCCCAATTGCTCCGGCGTACAGAAAATGTGGGCATCATCCTGAGTAAAGCTGCGCACCCGCGTCAATCCTCCGAGTTCGCCCGATTGCTCCCAGCGGTAGACTGTTCCGAATTCCGCTAAACGCACCGGAAGATCTCGGTAGGAATGGTGCTCGCTCGAATAGATCTTAATGTGATGAGGACAATTCATCGGATTCAAAAGGAATCCCTCAATTTCACCTGTGGAAATTGAATCCAGTAGTTCGGAGCACTTGGTTCCGTTCTCGGCCAATTGCTTGATCGCTTCTCGCTCCACGATCGGCGGGAATTGACTGTCCTCGTAATAAGGGAAATGCCCTGAGGTGCGGTAGAGATCGAGTTTCCCGATGTGTGGCGTGAAGACCTGATAGTATCCCTGCCTGTCTAATTCGCCAGTGATGAAATCCTGAAGTTGACGCCGGATGATTCCACCTTTGGGCATCCACAAGGGAAGCCCCTGTCCCACCGACTCATCGAAGGCGAAGAGGCCCAACTCACGCCCCAACCGGCGGTGATCGCGTTTCTTCGCCTCCTCCAAATGCTCTAGGTGCTCATCGAGGAGCGTCCGGTTCTTGAAGCAAGTGCCATAAACCCGTTGGAGTGATTGGTTATGCTTGTCCCCTTTGTAAAAGGCGCTCGCGACCGACATGATCTTAAAGGCCTTGCAATTTCCTGTACGTCCAACATGCGGACCCGCACAGAGGTCCCAGAAATCACCGTTCTTATAGATTGAGATTTCCTCGTCCTCGGGAATGTCATTCAGAAGGTCAACCTTGAAGACCGACTCAACATCTCGCTCGGCTACGGATGCAAGGCGCCCGGACTTAGCCAGAGCGGTCGCTTCATCGCGGCTCACCACCATTCGCTCAAACGGCACATTTTCCTTCACCACCTTTTTCATTTCGGCCTCGATGTCCTCGTAGTCATCAGGCGTGATCCGGTGCTCCAGATCAAAGTCGTAATAGAAGCCCCCTTCTACAGGCGGACCAGCAGCAAACTGAGCCTCAGGCCAAATCCGCGAGATTGCGGTGGCAAGAACATGAGCACAGGAGTGCCGAAGCCGGTCCAAATCTGACATTTGGTGGCGCTCCTCAAGGGTCTTTCGCTCTTTCTCGTCAACCATCGCTCTAAGTTTTGGCCCTCCGAACTGAAGTTGCAAGTTGAACTACGGACTTAAGGAAGCCATGCCCGAGATAGAATTTCGTGACACAGAAGCTCCCGGCTCCTGTCTGAGATGGAATAGGCTCCATTTAGCGACGAGACCCTCGTTCGATCCCATAGATCCATCAAAAAACCGCTCGTGTTAGCGGGAGTAAAGCTCGACGATCAACTGGACGTTCACCAGAGGATCGATGTCTTCGACTTCTGGGAGGCGCGCAACGGTGCCCTCCATGGCTTCCTTGTCGAGAGCCACCCATTCCTTCAAGGCTACTGCCTGAGTGAGATCCATCATCCGGAGCCCGAGCTGCTGGGAGGATGGCTTGGGGCCGATCTTGATCTTATCCCCGGGCTTGCAATGATAGCTGGGCACATCCAGCTTCTTTCCGTTAACGAGGACATGTCCATGTCCGACAAGCTGGCGGGCTGCCTGCCGGCTATTTCCGAAACCTAGACGAAAACAAACGTTATCGAGGCGAGTCTCGAGCAACTGAAGCATGATGTCCCCGGTAACACCCCTCCGACGCGCAGCTTCCTCGTAACAACGCCGAAACTGCTTCTCCAGAACTCCATACTGGAACTTGAGTTTCTGCTTTTCTCCGAGCGCGATCGCATAATCGGATTTCTTCCTGCGACCGGCCCGCAACCCATGCTGTCCGGGCGGGTAATTACGGCGCTCAAGAGCGCGGGATGAGCCGAATAACGGCACCAGAAAGCGGCGGCTGATTCTGTCCTTTGGACCTGTGTAGCGTGCCATGAGAAGATAGTTTTGAAGATTCGTCGCTTGAGATTCCCTATACCCTGCGAGCCTTTTTGGGCCGGCACCCGTTGTGTGGAATGGGCGTTACATCGTTGATGGCCGAAACATCAATGCCGATAGCCTGCACGGCGCGGACCGCAGATTCGCGTCCCGCCCCGGGCCCCTTGACCCTGACTTCAGCTTCTTTCAAACCGTGGCCCATGGCCTGACGGCATGCGTCCTGGGAAACCACCTGCGCAGCATACGCAGTGCTCTTTCTCGATCCCTTGAAGCCCATCTTGCCAGCGCTTGACCATCCGATGGTATTACCGCTGCTGTCAGTGATCGTTACCATGGTGTTGTTGAAGGTGGCCGCAATATGAATGATCCCCTTTGAGATATTCTTGCTCGACTTAGCCTTGTGAATCTTGATCGCGTCAGCAGCCTCCTCGCCCATGATCTCGGCGAAGATATCCCTTTTCTCATCCTTCTTCTTGTCTTCCCCGTGCGCTTCTTCCCCCGAGGCATTGTCGTTCCCCTCGTCCTTTGCTGCTTCATCCTCTGCCGGTGACTCGCCACCCTTCTCGGCGTCACCAGACGGCGCTTCCTCCTCCGCCGCCTCTGCCGCCGGGGCCTCTGCTGCAGTCTCCTCGACTACAGCACTTTCCTTTTCCGGCTCTTCCTCCGGAGTCTCAGTGGTTTTGTTCTCTTCCTCAGCCATGTTGGGTCTCAGCAAATTTTAAAATCGTGCGGCACTACCTATTTTTTAACGCTTACCGTTTTCTTGCGACCCTTCCTCGTGCGCGAGTTTGTCCTCGTCCGTTGTCCACGAACCGGAAGACCGCGCTTGTGCCGTTGTCCACGGTAACAATTGATCGAGGTGAGGCGCTTCAATGCTGCCTGCTTTTCACGCCGAAGATCGCCCTCGATCGCAATACCCTGACTTTGGATCACCTGGGCGATCTTCACCAACTGATCCTCAAGCAACTCACCGGTGCGCAGGTTCCCATCAACCCCGGCCTGCTCGAGGATCCTCAGGGAACTGGCGGCGCCAATCCCATAGATGTAACAAAGAGAGGCTTCGATTCGCTTCTCGTTGGGTATTTCAATTCCAAAAATTCGTGCCATGTAGTGAAAAGGCTTTGTGACCGCATCATTGGCCCTGACGCGAAAGGGGCGAGCTGTTTAGCAGAGTTGCCCTTGCTGGCAAGCGGAAATCCTCAATTTTACAGGGGTCAACGCTCCCAGCACTGACCCCAGAGGCTGAACGAGCAGACCTCAGGGCCCGGTTCTTGCTCAGTAATACCCCAAATACTCCCAAAACGGACCCCATTCGCGGGAAGCTCCTCTCCAGAGGGAATCCCCGCTAGACAAAATAACGGGGCCCGGTAGCGTCCTTCCCCGTCACTCAATTTAAGCAAAGTTCATGGATTCCGCACCCGCCGACACCCCTGATCCCGAGAACGCCCCCTCAGACGACGACGCTCAGGACCCCGTAGAAACCCCTCAAACGACCGCAGAAGCACCACAGGAAGGCTCCCTGCCCCCTGACGACGTCGCCGCGATCGACGAACTGGGCACAGTCTACCAATCCCTGCGGCAGGAATTAGCCAAGGTAATCATTGGTCAGGACGAAGTGGTCGAGCAACTCGCGATCTGTCTTTTTTCGAGGGGCCACGCGCTTCTCATGGGTGTTCCCGGGCTGGCCAAGACCCTTCTGGTCTCCAGTGTGGGTGAGTGCATGGATCTTTCATTCAGCAGGATTCAGTTCACCCCTGACCTGATGCCCGCTGACATTACTGGAACGGACATCATTCAGGAGAGTGCCGTTACCGGAAAGCGTGAGTTCGAATACATCAAGGGACCAGTCTTCGCGAACCTGCTTCTTGCAGACGAGATTAACCGGGCGCCAGCCAAGACGCAGTCCGCCCTTCTTGAGGCGATGCAGGAAAACAAAGTGACAGCTCTTGGCCATACCTATGACCTCGATAAACCATTCTTCGTTCTCGCTACCCAGAACCCGATCGAACAGGAAGGCACCTATCCTCTTCCGGAAGCACAGCTCGACCGCTTCATGTTTCTTGTTGAAGTAGACTACCCCTCGGAAGATGAGGAGCGTCGTATTGCACGTGAGACCACCGGCGTGGACCACGACAGGCTTAACGCTCTGATCACCGGAAAGGAGGTTCTTGCATTCCAGAAGCTGGTTCGCCGCATGCCAGTCCCTGATCACATCTACGACTACGCGGTTGAAATCGTAAGGAAGACGAGACCGAACTCGGACGATGCCCCGGCCTGGATCAGGGAATATGTAGGATGGGGCGCCGGACCCCGGGCCGTTCAATACCTCGTCCTCGGTGCAAAGGGTCGCGCTGCTCTCCGTGGTAATTATATGGCTTCCCTTGAAGACATCGAAGCTGTTGCGGTCCCGGTTCTGACGCACCGGGTGATCACTAACTTCGCGGCAGAGAGTCAGGGCATGACTTCCAAAAGGGTGGTCGAGCGCCTGATTGAGGAAATGAGGGAGGACTAGGACAGACGGGCGTATCGAGGAGTCCCCATAACCCTCCGCGATGAGTAATAATAAATCTGAGAACTCTCCCGGGTCGTGAAATACGACTTCCTAGACTCCGACGTCCTCTCTCGCCTCGGCGCGCTGCCGGTCGAGGCCCGTCTTGCCATGGTCGGTAACGTCGTGGGGAAGCATCGGTCCCCGCACAGGGGTTCATCGGTCGAGTTTGCTGAATATCGCAAGTACGTCCCGGGTGACGATACCCGGAGACTGGACTGGAAGGCCTATGCCCGGAGCGACCGACACTACATCAAGGAGTTTGAAGCAGACACGAACCTGCGGGCCTATTTTGTCGTCGATTGCAGCGGATCGATGAAATACGCCTCTGGTGAGTTCCCATCCAAGATTCAATTCGCCCGAAGATTCGCTGCAACCATGGCCTATCTGCTCGTCAATCAGGGAGATTCTGCTGGTCTCTCATGCTGCGATGAGACCATTCACCTGGAACTCCCCCCCAGCAGGCGTCCGGCCCACCTCCAGAACTTCTTCGAGGTTCTCGGAAAGCTGGAGCCAAGGGGCGAAACCGGACTCGTCGACGCCCTGCACACCGTTGCAGAGAAAGTCGGCCAGCGAGCTCTCATAGTGATCCTCTCCGATCTCTTCTGCGACCAACAGGCTCTCGCTGATGCTCTTCAGCATCTCCGCTACCGGAAACATGACGTGGCTGTATTCCATCTCATGGACCCGCAGGAAATCCATTTCGATTTTACCAGACCCCACCGTTTCGTTGATCTGGAGGACAGCACCACTGTAGTCGCCGAACCGAATTTGATCGCAGAGGAGTACACCGCTGCGATCCAGGAATTTCTCACGACCACCGAAGCCAGTTGCCATGACGTGCGGGCCGACTACCACCTCGTCACCTCGGATCAGAATTACGAGGAGGTTCTCCGCGACTTCCTGACTAACCGCTTGCCTAAAAAAGGGAAAAAATGACCTTCCTACAACAGGCCATGCTCTGGGGACTCTTCGCGGTCTCCATTCCAATCATCATCCATCTGCTGAACCGGCGGAGATTCCGCACCGTCGATTGGGGAGCAATGCAATTCCTGCTCAAGGCCACGAGAGATTCACGGGGCAAAAAACGGCTCAAGCATCTCCTGATTCTTCTCTTCCGATCACTGGCAGTTGCCGCTCTGGTCTTCGCAATTGCCCGACCACTGGCGGGAGGATTCCTCGGCTGGGGGGGCGGCCAGGTAGAAACGGTGATTCTCATCCTCGACCGGTCGGCAAGTATGGAGCGCTCGGAGAAGGATATCCAGGTTACGAAGCGGATGAGTATTCTCTCCAAGGTCGCAGAGGCGATGAGTGAGCTTCAGGAAGCACGCCTTATCGTAATCGACAGCGCCACAGGGAAGGCGCAGGAGGTCCCCTCCCCGGATGTACTTCCTGAGCTCTCCTTCACCGCTCCAACCGACTCCGGAGCGGATATTCCGGGCATGCTGATTACTGCTCTCGACTATCTCAAAGAGGCCAAACCGGGACGCAGCGAGATCTGGGTTGCATCAGACCTCCAGCGAGAAAACTGGGCTCCTGATGATAGCCGATGGGAAGCCTTTAGGGCCTCCATGGGAGAAGAAGAATTTCAAGCCAAGATCCGAATTCTTGCCCTCAACGGGCGCGAGCGAAACGACTTTTCAATCAGGGTCGCATCGGCGCGCAGGGAATCAGAGGAGCTGGTTCTCGACCTTGAGCTGACCCGTGAGGAGGATAGCGGACCGACCACCGTAACCGTAAACATTGATCACATGGGTGCAGGTTCCGGCAGCGAGGTGGCCTTCAACGGCCAGAGTCAGGCTTTCCGGAAACGCATCGCACTCACGGGCACCTCCGGAGAGGGCTACGGATGGGTTGCGATCACCGACAACGCCAACAAGAGAAACAACGTTTCCTTCTACGCGTATGGCGAGGAAGCTCCCGTACAATCCTACCTTATCGCTGAAAGCTCGACTGACGAGGAAACTTTGAAATCTCTCACTGCCGCGCTGGCCCCGGGATTCGCCAACCAGAAGGTAACAGTCCGAAGCCCTGAACTCGCCTACCAGGTGAACTTCGATTCTGCCTCGCTGGTTGTCTGGAAGGCCCCAATTCCCCAGCCCCCGGTATCAGACCAGCTATTCGACTATGTCAAGAATGGGGGAATTGTTGTCTTTCTTCCGCCCTCCGAAAACTCAAATGCTTCGTTCGGTGGACTCTCATGGGCAGAGATAAGTGAGTCCCCCGGCGACAAGTATTTCATCGTCAAGGAATGGGAACGAGGAGATGGAGCATTCCGCGATGCCTCTGACGGGTCCCCGCTGCCTGTCGATCGAATTCGAGCCATCAAGCGACGCGGCATCAGCGGCGATTATACCTCTCTGGCGGATTGGGTCGACGGCGAACCCTTCCTCGCCCGGCGTGTTATTGAATCGGGGCAGGTTGTCTTTCTCTCCACCCTGCCGAGTTATACATGGTCTAACCTTGAGCAAACCGCCTTGCATCTGGTAGCGCTGCAACGCAGCCTGAACGAAGGCAGTCGCCGAATGGGGGCCCGTTTTTTCACGGTAGCCGGTGAGGCTTCCTCTCTTCCCGCGGGAGATGAGATTCGGTCCCGGGTGGACTCCTACAACGAGGCTACCGGCTCTGGAGATGCGGACTTTGAAGCCGGGGTCTACCGGCTGGGTGAACGGCTGATTGCCGCGAACCGTCCTGCTGAAGAGGACTCCCTGGAGGCGCTCACCGGAGCCGATCTCGAAAGTGCTCTTGCTGACACCGGATATAGTCTTCTTGAGGAACAGGATGCCTCCGGTGACAGCAGCCTCTCTCGGCCAGTCTGGCGCTGGTTCCTCATAGCCATGCTCCTCTTCCTGATCCTTGAGGCCCTGCTCTGTCTCCAACCACGCCGACCTGTGACTGGAAGCGAACCTTCACCCCAACCTCTGACGTGAGTTTCAATATTGGAAACCTCTACTTCAGTGCGCCTCTGCCCATCGTGATCACCGGCTTGGGCGCATGGCTCTTCATTCTGATCCTCTGTTTCGTCTCTCTCAAACGAAGCGCGAGGCCGCTTCGAACCGGTCTGCTGGAGTTCCTTCGCCTGGTCTGCGGAACAATAACTGTATTCTTTCTATTGAACCCAGAGTGGAGGAAGACCATTGAACCGGTAAAACAGCCGGAGATCATCATCCTCCACGACAGGTCCGGGTCCATGTCGACTGCGGATGCCCGTCTACCGGGCACATCAGGCGATTCTGGAGAAGTGGTCACCCGGAGGGAAGTATCGGAAGCTATCCTCAAGACCGAATTCTGGAAGCTTCTCGAGAAAGATGGGAAGAACCGTGTCTCGGTGGAATCGTTTTCTGAAGCCCCGGAAAACGACGACACGGAGGCCAATGTCCTCGCCGTCACGGATATTTACTCTGCCCTCTCCGACCGGATCGAGGACCGCCCGGACCTTCGCGCCGTCATCATGATTGGAGACGGCGACTGGAACGCCCGGGAGAAGCCTGCACCGGTCGCAGCTGCCCAGAAAATGCGTCTGCAGGACATTCCTCTTTTCTCTGTTGTCACCGGGGCTCCCAAGCGCCTGCCTGACCTTGATCTGCTTGCCGTAAAGGCTCCTACCTATGGAATCGTGGGAGAAAACGTCCAGATCCCTTTTACGATCGAATCGTCTCTTGATCGCGACGTGCGCACTATCGTTCGCATTCGAGATCAGTCGGGGATTGAAAAAACCAAGAACATAACAATACCAAGAGGAAGCACCTTCTACGATGCCATCCTTTGGCGCCTCCAAAAGGAGGGGAGCTCTACCCTGGAGCTCTCGATTCCCTTCGCAGATGGAGAACTGGTTGAGAAAAACAACAGCCGCAGATTCAATATCGCAGGCCGTCCGGAATCAATCCGGGCTCTGGTCATCGATACCCTGCCGCGCTGGGAATACCGATTTATCCGAAATGCTCTTTCGAGGGACCCTGGTGTTGAGGTTGATTGTCTTCTCCTGCATCCCCAGCTGGGGGAAGGCGACGGTCCCGATTACATCACGGCCTTTCCGGAGAAACTTGAGGAGCTTCAGCAATACGATGTGGTTTTCATCGGGGACGTCGGAGTCGGTGAGGGAATGCTCACGGAAGAACAAGCTGAACTGCTGAAGGGCCTGGTTGAAAATCAGGCCTCAGGCATTGTGTTCATCCCTGGCTGGCAGGGCAACCAGTTCAGTCTGCTTGAGAATGAACTGGGGGGATTGATGCCCGTCGTGCTTGATGAAGCCCTCAAAAGCGGTCAGGAGGAGACCACGGATTCGCCCCTCTCTCTCACCACCGAGGGTCGAGGCTCACTTCTGACGATGCTGGGAGATACCGAGGAAGAAAACCCCAACATCTGGCGTAGCCTCCCGGGGTTTTACTGGCATGCCCCTGTCATCCGCGCCAAGAGTGGGACCGAGGTGCTCGCCGTTCACGCCAACCGGCGGCACCCAAAGTATGGGCATCGAATTCCTCTTATCGTGACGAGTAGGGCAGGCAACGGGAAAGTCCTCTTCATGGGCATCGATTCGGCATGGAGATGGCGCCGTGGAGTCGAGGATCTTTACCATTACCGATTCTGGGGTCAGGTGGCTCGATGGATGTCCTACCAGCGGAACATGGCAGCCGGTGAACGTGTGCGGCTGTATTTTACCCCTGAACGTCCCTTGCCGGGCGAGAACGTGACCATTAATGCCAACGCCTTTCAGGAGAGTGGAGCCCCTCTGGAAGAGGGAACCGTCCTGGTTGATCTTACTGCTCCTGATGGAAGCGTCCGAAGGTTCGAACTCGCCCGGGAAGACGGTTCCTGGGGCTCTTTCACGGGGAGGTTCAAGGTCACAATGCCGGGCGATTGGATCATTGCGGCTCGTACCTCTGAAAGCGAGGAAGGTGCCGTGAAGACGAGAATTATCGCCGAAGGAGCTCAGATTGAGAAAACCGGGCACCCCGCCCGCCCCGACGTGCTTGCTGAGCTCTCTCGTGTTTCGAGGGGACGTGTTGTCGAGGCCTCTCAACTCGAAGCTCTCGCCCAGGAAATCTACGACCTTCCCGAACCCCGGCCGCAGGTCATTCCAGAATCCCAGTGGGATAAATGGTACGCTTCTGCAGGTCTTCTCGGGCTTCTCGCGATCTTCTGGGTTGGAAGAAAGCTTAACGGGACCTTTTAACCCGCACTTTCATCTGGACGGCCAATGGCCCCCACGCCCGCATCGGCAGCATTGAAGCGTCTCCGTGCCTCCGCAAGATCCGCCTGAATCTGATTTCGCAGCTCCACACGCCCTTCGAACTTTTGCTCGCGGCGAATCATTTTTCCAAAGAAGATCTCCAGTTTTCTTCCATACAGGTTTCCCTCGAAATCAAGAAGGTGCACCTCCAGAAGGCGTCGCTTTCCTCCTACAGTTGGACGGATTCCAAGGTTTGCCACCGCTTCTCGGCATCCCTCTTCCCCATCAATCCCTACCATGACGGTGTAAACACCATGAGGCGGGAGCTGCTCATTACCCAATGCGATGTTCGCAGTTGGAGCACCCAGCGTCCTGCCCACCTGATCTCCAGCTACGACCGTGCCCATGACACTGAAGAGGCGACCAAGCATTCCGCGGACAGATTCAAGATCCCCCTCACACAAAGCCATTCTGAGGCGCGTACTACTGATCCGCTCTCCCCCCCAGACGACTGGCGACACTGGATTTACATCCACGAGAGAACCTTCACTGTGGGCCTGAAGAAAGGCCATCGTCCCTTGCCGGTCCCGCCCGAATTTCCAGTCCTCACCTGCAACGACCTGACGCAGGTTGGGCACCGACAACAGACTCGTCGAAAAGGCCGCAGCACTCTGCTGTGCCATCTCCTCATCAAAATGCAGAACGAGCAAGACCTCCGCACCCAAAGAGCGGATAAGAAGTTCCTTCTGATCCATGGAGGGGAAAATTCTCAGGGGAGCCTTCTCCGGAGCGAGAACCTGAATGGGGTGAGGCTCAAAGGTCAGCACCCCGGCCACTCCCCCGCTCATTCGGGCACCTCTCACTGCAGCCCTGATAACGGCCTGATGCCCCAGATGCAGGCCATCAAAGACCCCCATTGCGAGATGCAGGGAACCCCCGATAGCCTCCAAATCCTCAATGGCCGTAAACCGAGTCACTCTCTTCCCGCGAATGTTACGCTCCCCGCATCAGGGAAATTTCAGCCAGACTAACCATCGAATTGATCAATTCCTCTGCTCCTCCATTCTTCAACATATCCACCCTTACCGCACGTTCCAGAGTAAACTCTCCCGAACGAGTCCTGCGAAGTGCCGACAGATGGCCTCCACAACCCAGAGTGTCCCCGATATCATGCGCATAACTTCGAACATAGAAGCCCTTGGAGCAGCTGACCGTGAAATCAATTTGCGGCAATGAAATCTTTCTCAACTCATAGTCAGTGACATACACCGGTCTGGGATCCCGTTTAACCTCCTTCCCCTTCCGGGCCAGTTTATATAGCGGAACTCCGTCCTTCTTGATCGCGGAGACCATGGGTGGGATTTGCTCGAAATTCCCAGAGTATTTTTCAAAGGCCCTACGGATCACGTTCTCACCCAAAACCCCTACCTCCCTCTCCTCGACCACATCTCCCTCCGCGTCCTGAGTTGTCGTGGTCGTTCCCAGCGTGATTGTCCCCACGTATTGCTTGTCCTCGCTCATCAGGAGATCCTGTATCTTGGTTGCTCGCCCGACCACCAGCATGAGAAGACCTGTCGCCATGGGATCCAAGGTTCCGCAATGCCCGATTTTCTTGATTCCCATTGAGCGCCGCGCGATGGCAACCACATCGTGACTCGTCATCCCGGGATCCTTATCAACGAGGAGAACTCCGCTCGGAACAATATTAGTTTCATTCATTGGTTTTGCGGGGGAAGAGCTTTGCCGGCAATCTCCAGAAAGCGCGCCACTGCTTCTCGCAGAGGTCCTTTCGTTCTGGCACCTGCCGCAAGGGCATGACCGCCACCACCAAAGTGAGCACAAATGTCACACACATTGACTGAAGAATTCTTGGAGCGCAATGAGAGCCTGACCTTACCGTCATCCATTTCCTCAATGAACGCACAGATGAGAACGCCGTGGATTGCACGCAACACATCAATCAAACCTTCACCATCGCCTGCCTGCATGCCGATCCTCATCTTGGTATCAAGAGACAGAGTCCACCATGCAATTCTCCCATCAGAAGTTAACTCCATCGTCTCAAGGAGGGCCCGTAAAAGCTCCACCCTCCGGAGCGGATAATCATGATAAAGGCGTGAAGTTAGATCGGCCACGTCCAGGCCCCTCCCTACCAGATCGGCTGCCATCCTGTGAGTGCGACCGGAAGTGTTGGAATATTGAAAGGATCCCGTATCGGTTGAAAGAGCGACATAGAGGGCATCTCTGGCCACGGCCGGAAGAGGCCAATGCAGTTCCTCGATGATACTATGGAGGATTTCTCCGGTAGCTGCTGCTCTTTCATCTAACAGCCAGTAGTCACCGTATTTTTCGTTCGAAATGTGGTGATCTATGTTCACCCAGACCTCCGCCCCTTCAACT
>MDTD01136423.1_pt1 | contig 19682 bp, 15 predicted proteins | sample 811221 | NCBI WGS metagenome assembly MDTD01 (sample SAMN05326646, study PRJNA326480) | marine metagenome | isolation source: seawater | place: Pacific Ocean: South West | collected 2011 | reverse complement strand
TCCGTCGTCAGGGAGGCGATGCTGATCCTCGGCGTCGTGCTGGTCGTCGTGCTGGCTCGAGAGCTCCGGAACGCGCCCGCCAACTTGCTGGTGTTGATGTTCACGGCGTTCCTCGACATGGCGGGGCTGTTCCTTGTCATCCCGCTGCTGCCCTTCTACGTGAAGCTGTTCCACAGCAACGGCGAGACCCTCTTCGGCATGGACATCGGAGTCGGGTTCCTCACCGGCATGGTGGTCACCTCGTTCACGGTCGCGCAGCTCTTGATGGCGCCATTCTGGGGGAGGTTCTCGGATCGCTACGGCCGTCGGTCCGCGGTCACGGTCGCGCTCACAGCGTCCACCTTCGCATACCTGCTCTTCGGCTTCGCCGATTCGCTGTGGATGTTGTTGCTGTCCCGTGTCGTGCAGGGCGCGGGCGGCGGCCTCGTGGGCGTGATCCAAGCGTACGTCGCGGACTCGGTCGCGCCGGAGCAGCGCGCGCGGGCCCTTGGATGGCTCTCAGCGTCTACCAACCTCGGCGTCGCGCTCGGTCCGTTTCTAGGGTCTTGTTCGCTCGAACTCAGCGAGGTCGACCTCTGGCCCGGCGAGGACAAGCTCGTCCTGGGCAACGCTGTCCCCGGGTTGTTAGCGGCTGCGCTCTGCGTGTTGAACGCCGTCTTCGCGCTCCGTTACCTACGAGAGACGGCGGTCAGTCAGCCGAGAGATCGCAAGCCGCCTTCGGTCCTGGCGGCTGTTCGGGAGGTATTAGCGCACCCAGGTCAGCCTGCGTCGCGCGTGATCATCGTCTACTCGCTAGCCATTGGGACTGCGCACGCGATCAACCCGTTGATGGCGCTGTTCCTCGACGACCGGATGGGCATCGACGACAAGAGCATCGGCTATGTGTTCATGTATATCGGCTCGATCTCGGTCTTTGCGCGCGTGCTGCTTTTAGGTCGATGTGTCGACCGAATGGGGGAAGTGCGGGTCTCGCGGATCGGCGTCTGTTCGCTCGCGACGTTCTTCTTGTTGATGCCCTTCGTTGGCTCCTTGGGATCGCTGGCGTTGGTGCTCGCGCTTCAGCCTATCGGGATGGCTTTGACGTTCCCTTGTCTCGCGGCGTTGTTGTCGCGGCTCGTGCCTCAGCCTGACCGCGGCATGTTCATGGGCATCCAGCAGTCGTTCGCGGGCTTCGTGCGCGTCATGGCGCCGCTGGTCTACGGCAAGGCCTTCGACCTCGTAAGCATCGACGCGCCGTTTTGGATCGCGGGCGGCGTCGTGTTGACGACGCTTCTGCTCGGGGTCGGTCTGCGGCGCGCGACGGCGACAGATTAATCGCGGCGCCGCCGCTGCAGCTCGACGTAGGCGCGGCTGGTCCGCAGGCTGCCGTCATAGGTGACGTCGACCTCTACGTTCAGCGTGTCAGCGCTCCAGGTGCCCAGCGCGTGCAGCGAATGAACCGGCCCGAAGACATCTTCGCAATCAATCGCCACGCGGCCGTCTGCGTCGATGGTGCCGCTGACCTGTCCAAACACCTTGGAGTCATGGTCTGAGATCACGGCGCGGTCGCCGAGGATCGCGGCGTCGACGCGCTCGGTGTCAGGATACAGGCCGGGTAGGTTCGGTCTCAGGATGTCACAGGCGAGGCCTAGAGCGTCGCCTTCGTCGGCCACCGTGAGGTCGACGCCGCCACGGCCGCCAGCATCGTCGACCCAGCGGCCTCGCCACGCGCCGGCGAAGGCCTGGGCGTCGAACTGCGCGTCGCTGCCGCCGCAGCCTGCGCCCAGCGCTGCCGACAGCAGCAGCGCGCCGATATATGTGTGCTCCACTGCCGCATCGTGGCCTGGGCGCCGCGAGCGGCGCCAGCCCGAAGTCTCGGCTTTGTCGGTCTCAGCTTGTCAACATCGCGCGGTTTGCGATGCAATAGGGACGCCATGCAGGTGACCTCCTCGACTCTTGTTGTCGTTTTCGCAGCCGCTTCGCTGCCGCTGGCGGCCTCAGCTCAGACTGCGGCGCGCCCGCAGCGTCCGCACATCGTAGTGATCGTCAGCGACGACGCTGGTTATCGAGACTTCGGTGTCCAGGGCGCCGAGGACATCCGTACGCCGAGGATCGATTCGATCGCGCAGCAAGGGATCCGGTTCTCGAACGGCTACGTCTCGGGCCCGGTCTGCAGCCCCAGCCGCGCCGGACTGATGACGGGTCGTTATCAGCAGCGCTTCGGCCATGAGATGAACATTCCGCCCAAGTTCAGCGAAGAGAACGGGCTGCCGTTGACGGAGAGCACGATCGCTGACGAGATGAGCGCTGTCGGATACGAGACCATCGCGCTCGGCAAGTGGCACTTGGGCTACGCAGACAAGTTTCACCCGTTGTCGCGCGGCTTTGATCGATATTGGGGGTTCTTGCAAGGCGCGCGCTCCTACTTCCCACTGAAGAAGCCGACGCGCCTTAATCGTCTGTTGCGCGACCGCGAGGTGCAGCCGGAGACCTTCGACTACATGACCGACGAGCTCGGTCGACAAGCTGCGCGTTACATTGAGCAACGCGGAGACAAGCCGCTCTTTGTGTACCTCGCTTACAACGCAGTGCATACGCCGATGCACGCGACCGAGGGCGACCTGGAGGGCGTCCAAGGCGAGGCGCGCCGCCGCAAGTTGATCGCGATGACGCACTCGTTGGATCGATCCGTCGGCTACGTATTGGACGCGCTCGACGCCGAAGGGATCGCGGACGACACGCTGATCTTCTTCCTCAACGACAACGGCGGCGCGACGAACAACGCGTCCCAAAACGGTCCGCTCCGCGGCAAGAAGGGCACTGTTTGGGAGGGCGGTATCCGCGTGCCTTTTTTAGCGCGATGGCCCAACGGCCTGCCGACGGGCTGCGTGGTCGACGCGCCGGTGATCGCGCTTGATCTCCTGCCGACATGCCTCGCTGCTGCTGGCGGTGCACGACGCGGCGCGTTGCCGCTGGACGGCGTTGATCTCCTGCCCTTCCTTCGTGGAGACGCTTCAACGTCGCCGCACAATCAGCTGTTCTGGCGTCACGGCGACGAGAAATGGGCTGTTCGTCGCGGGGACTGGAAGCTCGTCCGGCAGGACGCCGAGACTCCTCGGCTCTTCAACCTCCGCACCGACGTAGGAGAGCAAGAAGACCTCGCTGCCGATGAGGTCGAGCGGGTCGCCGACATGCAGCGAGCATGGGCCGCGTGGAACGAGCAGCTGGTGACGCCACGTTGGCGTTATGGCCGTAAGAAGGGCGCAAAGCGAAAGTAAGCGCGCCGCCGCCAACCTCCGTGTGCAACACCTCGTTCTCGGGCTATCCTCTTAAGTCTCGATGTCCGTCCGACGCACACTCCTGCCCTCGCTCGCGCTGGCGGCGCTGCTTGTCGCGTCTTGCGGCGGCGGCGGCGGTGGCGGCGGGGTCTCGTCGGTGCCATCGTCGCCTCCTACAGGGACGATCGTGATCGGTGAGGCCGAGATCGGCCCGGATGGCGGCACGCTGCTCGTCGCCGGCGAAGCCGGACTGATGGTGCCGCCGGGCGCGGTCACGGCCCCGACACAGTTTCGGATTTTGAGGCAAGAAGCAGAGGCGGATATCCCGAGCGCCTTCCCGGTCTACCGCTTCGAGCCCGGATCCATCGATCTCACCGACGTGTCTTTCACGGTGTCGATCCCTGTCGGCGCGGCGCTCTCGGGCAATGGCGGCGGCGGCCTCGCGATTTTCCGGCGCGCGTCTGATGTGGGCTCATGGTCTGTGCTCACCCAGACGACGTTCGATCCTGTCGCGCAGGTCGCGACAGCGTCGACGCAGCGCCTGGGCGAAATGGTCGTCTGGAGCGGCATCTTGCACCGCCTGTTTACTCAACCACACGGCTTCATTGACCCCAGCGAGCCGGCCTTTGTGGAGAGCATTGGCAGCGTCGAGGTGTTGTCCGCCGAAGGGTCCGTTCAGCGCCAGGTCGGCCGGGGCAGCCTAGCTTCGTTCTGGAACTCGTCCCAAACTGAGAACATCGTCATCCTGCACGGTGTCTTTGGTAGTCCGCTGGATTTCCTCGGGCCGGAGGATCTCGTCGAGAATCTCGCGCTGGGCTACGACAACGTCGTGCTCTATTCGTTCCCGTCCGCGCGCGGCGTCGCCTACGCCGCGAACCGGCTCTACGACCAAATCCAGGCCAACCGAAAGCCGGGTTTCGGCTGCCGGATCGTCGGTCACAGTTTGGGCGCGCTGGTCGGCAGGTATCTGCTGGAGCGGTCCCACTCTGACCCCATGCGGGCGGGCTACGCTGTCGATGATCCGCCGCTGGTCAACGAAGTCGACAAGATCATATTGATGGCGCCGCCGAACGCTGGCGCTCCCGTCGCAGCCGGCCCGCTCACGTTGCTTGAGCCGTTGTTGTTGTCGGAAGAGTCCTACTTGCTGCAGTCCGCTGAAGATCTGAGCGGCGACGTAAGCTCGCTGCCTGTGTTGATGAACGCCAGCTATGTCGACAACGCGACGCGCTACCACATAATTTATGGCGACCTGGGTTCCGGGACCGACGGGGTCGTCCCCGTCTCGAGCGTGCTCGCCTTGCCGCTCGGCGCAGACGAAACGGCGACGCTCTACGCTGCTCAGCACGACGACCTCCACCGATTGGCGACGTCGCTCGGCGTCGCGGTTTGGATGGGCGCTGTGCTGCAGGCTCAGTAGTCGGTAGCGATTAGCTATCGTCCGCGTCGAGGCGGCGTCACAGCAGGCGTTGTTGGACGCCGCGATACGCTCGTCGATCAGAGCGCTCCGGCTGCGATGTAGCCTAGGTAGAGCGCCGCGCCGAGGGTCACGCCCAGCGCGATGATCTTGCATGCGTGACGTAGAGGCCTCTTGGTCATGCCTGTGCCAGGATCTCTTGGAACTCGTCCTCGGTGTGAATCCGCAAGCCGAGCTTTTCGGCCTTAGCGAGCTTGCTGCCGGCGTCTCCTCCCGCGACTACGTCGGTGACCTTCTTGCTGACGCCTGCCACGGCTTTCGCGCCGAGCGCTTCGACGCGCTCTTTTGCCTCGTCGCGCGACATCGTCGTGAGCCCGCCCGTGAACACGAACACCCGGCCTGTAAGCGGCCCGCCCTCAGTCCGCTCACAGGCCTGTGGACGCACGCCCGCCTCATGTAGCGCTGCGAGGGTCTGCTGATTTTTTTCTAGCGCGAAGAACTCTAGCACCGCCTTGGCGACCTCATCGCCGACGCCGTCAACGGCGAGCAGCTCTGCGTTCGTCGCCGTGCGTAGCCGATCTAACGTGCTGAAGTGTTGGGCGAGGTCCTTGGCAGTCGTTTCGCCGACGTGACGAATGCCGACGCCGTTGAGGAAGCGAGCGAGCGCTGGTTCTCTTCGCTCGTCGATCTGCTTCAGGAGGTTGTGGGTGCTCCGTTTCCCCCAGCGATCCAGTTCAAGCAGTTGTTCTTCGCGGGATCGAAGCGCGAACACGTCTTCGACGGAGCGAACGATCTCTGCTTCGACGAGCTGTTCGACCTGCTTGGGGCCGAGCCCTTCGATGTCGAACGCTCGGCGGCTGGCGAGGTGAACGACTCGTCCTACTAGCTGGGCCGCGCAGTCGATGTTCACGCAGTAGAGGAACTTGCCCTCGGTCTGCAGCGGGTTGACGCAGATCGGGCACGCTGCGGGCGGTTTGGCGGGCGTTGATTCGGGGCCGCGCTCTTCTTCAAAAACCCGGACGATCTCTGGGATCACGTCGCCGGCGCGCTGAATCTCGACGACGTCCCCTTCGCGGACGTCTCGCTCCGCGAGCAGCGCCCAGTTGTGAAGCGACGCGTTGCGAACCGTCACGCCCGCGAGCTCTGTTGGCGCGAGGTGGGCGACGGGCGTGACGGCGCCTGTGCGGCCGACCTGGGCGTCAATGTGTTCCACGCGAGAGCGCGCGAGGCGCGGCTTAAACTTATAGGCCAGCGCCCATCGCGGTGTGCGTGACGTGCGTCCGAGCTGCTGTTGGAGCGCGGCGTCGTCAACTTTGGCTACGGCGCCGTCCATCTCGTAGGGCAGTTCGTCGCGTCGTCTCTCCAGCTCGTCGTGGTAGGCGTGCAGTTCAGCGAGGCTGTCGGCGGTCGCCGCCGGCTCGGCAACCGCGAAGCCCCATGACGCCAACTTCTCGCGCAGCGCCGTGTGCGTCGGATATGCCGCACCTTCGACGTGACCTACCGCAAACGCCAAAAAGTCGAGCGGGCGCCTTTTTACGACACGCGGGTCTAGCAGCTTGAGGGTCCCTGCCACGGTGTTGCGGGCGTTCCGGAACGTGCCTTCGCTGCTGGTCTCCTCACGCTGTTGGAGGGCTGTGAAGCCTCGCTTAGACATGATCACCTCGCCGCGAATCTCGATTTTCGCGGGGAACGGCCCGTCACCGGCGAGCTTGGCGGGGAGGTTGCGGATCGTTCGGAGATTCCGGGTGAGATCCTCTCCGGTCTGCCCGTCGCCGCGGGACAGCCCGCGCGTCAGGACACCATCCTCATAGAGCAGGTTGGCGCTGACGCCGTCGAGCTTCGGCTCGCAACTCCACCGCAGGGCGTCGTCCTCGTCGAGTTCGAGCAGCTTACGCGCGCGCGCGACGAAGCCTTCGACGTCGTCGGGTTGCATCAGGGACTCAAGGCTGCCCATCTGGGACAGGTGCTCGTGCGTCGCAAAAGATCCGCCGCGTTGCAGCGGCGCGCCGACGCTCTGCGTCGGGGATTCTGCGGTCAAGAGCTCGGGGTTTTGGTCTTCTAGCGCGCGCAGCCGGACGAACATCTCGTCGTATTGGGCGTCGGTCAGTTCGCTCGCGCCCTCGTTGTAGTACTGGTCGTCGGCTGTGCGAATGCGTTGACGCAGGTCCTCGATTTCGTCGGCAGGCTTCACCGTGAACGTTGGTAGTGCGAGGCCTCTGGGTGGTCAAGATCGAGCCTGCTCAGCGCGGTTGATTCCCTCGGGATTCAGAAGGGGGCGGCGCCGTCGCGGATGTTGGGTTCTTCCGCAGCGCTGTCGGAGTCCGCTGCGCGGTAGCCGTCGTAGGGGACCTCGTTACGTCGGATAAGTTGGCCCGAAGGCGATTCATATTCCGTCGGGCGCACGCACACGAGGGCGCCTCGGCCCGTGAGGTCGCCAGGGTCGATGTCGACCTTGCCCTCTGTCGGCATCCCGAGCGCCCGCAGCACCAGTCGGGCGCGCGCGCGACCGCGAACGCTGAAGACCAGGCTGTCCCAAGCGGCTTGCTTGCCCACATGCAGGCCTTCGGCGACCAGGAGCCGCAGCGACCAGCGCGCGTCGCCGCTCTTGGTCTGGCCTACGCGGACCTCGGCGACGCGGCACAGGTAGGTGCCCTGTGGCACGGAGACGAAGTCGGCGACGGAGTCCTTGGTGTCGAAGTTGATTTCCATAATCAGACGCATGTTCGGTGCTGCTTAGAGGGGGGGCGTTTCAGCAGAGGTTGCAAGGATTCTGGCGATTCCGATCGTTCTCCGATCTGCCATCGCGGCGCTCGGGCTAGTAGCCTGAGCAATGACCATCAGATTGGTTCCCTTGGCCCAGACTTCTACGAGCACCGCGACCGAGCCCGGACTGCGTGACCCGCAGCACTACCTCAAGTTGGCGCAGCGCCACTACGAGAACTTCCCCGTCGGTTCGTGGCTGCTGCCGAAGGTCGCGCGTCGTCACCTGCACCGCATCTACGCGTTCGCGCGCACCGCGGACGACCTCGCAGACGAGCTTCAAGATCGCGCGGCGCTAGCGTCCTTTCGCGAAGACTTTCTCCGACATGAAGACCCGGGCGTGCGCGACGTGCCGCTGTTCGGCGAGCTGTTCATGACGATCCGCGAGCAGGGCCTAGAGCTGTGTTTGTTCACGGATCTGCTCGACGCGTTCGACCAAGATTGCCACCAGACTCGCTACAGTCGCCAAGAGTTGATCGACTACTGCAGGCGCTCGGCAGATCCGGTTGGGCGCTTGGTGCTGCGCGTGTGCGGATATAGAGACGCGCAGATGGACGCGTGGTCGGACCAGATATGCACGGGACTTCAGTTGGTGAATCACCTGCAGGATCTTCGCGAGGACCTCGTCGAGCGCGACCGAGTCTACTTTCCGATTGAGGAGTTAGAGGCCTGCGGCGCGTGCGTTGAGGACCTGCGTGCCGAACGCGCGGGGCCTGAGGTCCGGGCCTTTGTGCTCGAGCAAGCGGAGCGGGTCGGCCACAACTTCGCGGCAGGGTGGCCGCTTATCGGCGCGGTCCGAGGGCGTTTGCGTATGGAGCTCCGCGCGATCCTGCGCGGGGCAGCCGCCGTGCTGGCGCGGATCCGCGCCGTCGATGGCGACGTGCTCGGAGGCCGCGTGCATCTCAGTAAGCTGCAGCGCGCCGGGACCGTCTTAGCTGGCCTCGCGCTGCGCGCCGAGCCTCGCTGGGGGGCGCGATGAGCCATACGCCAACCGGTCAACATCATCCGGATGTCGACCTCGACCCAGCGGGCATCACTGCGCGCTCCGGCTCAAACTTCCTCGCGGGGTTCATCTGTCTAGACGCGGGTCGGCGAGAAGCGATGACGGCGATCTATGCGTTTTGCCGCGTCGTCGATGACGCTGTCGACGATTCTCCGGACAGAGACACCGCCGCGACGAGGCTGGCGTTCTGGAGCGGTGAGCTCGAGGCGGCGGCGCTCGGAGCCGCGGAGGCGCCGATCGGCGTCGCGGTACAAAAGGCGATGGAGACCTTCGGCGTGCGCGTCGAGCCGCTCAGAGAGCTCGTGGCGGGTTGCGCCATGGACCTGGATCTCGAGGGCCCCAGGGACGAGGCCGGGCTTGAGCTCTACTGCTACCGCGTGGCCTCCTGCGTTGGGCTCACGTGCTTGCCGATCTTGGGCGCCGACAGCGAAGGCGGACGACGCTACGCGGTCGCGTTGGGCCAAGCGTTGCAGCTGACCAATGTCTTGCGCGATTTGCGCGGCGACGCGGAGATCGGTCGTTGCTACGTGCCGGCCACTTGGTTGCAGGACTTCGGCCTGGACCGCGCGTCGCTGCTGGGGACGGGCGATTCTGCCCTCTACGCGCCCGGCGGTGGAGTCACCATGCTCTGTGAACGCCTCGCGCAGCGGGCGCGGGACCGCTTCGCCGAAGCGCGCGGTGAGTTGTTGTCTCTGCCGCGGAGCGAGCGACGCGGACTCGTGGCGGCGCGGATCATGGGCGCGGTCTATTCGGGGCTGCTCGTGCGCTTGGAAGGCCGGGGGGGCGACATCTCGGTCCCTCGCGCGCGCGTGCCCAAGTGGCAGAAGCTCTGGGCAGCGCTGGCGGTCTGGCTCGGGGTGCGAGTTTGACCGAGCGCCGCAGTGCCTTCGTCCTGGGCGGCGGTGTCGCCGGCCTGACGGCAGCGTTCGGGTTGGCTGATCGGGGCTTTCGCGTCACGCTGCTCGAATCTCGGCCGACCTGTGGCGGTCGAGCCTATTCGACCTACGACCGGGTGTTCGCGCGCGAGGTCGACAACGGCTTCCACGTGATGCTCGGCTGTTACCGCGCGATGCGATCGCTCTGTCGACGGCTAGGCAGTGAGGACGGCTTCCAGCAGGCGCCGCGGCTTCAGATGGGTTACCGGTTCGGAGACGGCGCCAGCACGTCGCTCGCGCTCTCTCGGCTGCCAGTGCCGCTGGCGATGCCGCCGGCGCTCCTGCGGTTGCGGATCGGTGCAGGCGCGAGGCTGCGGGCTCTGTTTGGGATGGCCTCCGTGACATTGGGGGCGCCGTCCGGGTGGACGTTCGCAGAATGGCTCCGCCGAAGATGGCAGCGCGGCGAGCCTGCTGATGTGCTCTGGCGTCCGCTCTGTCTCGCCGTGATGAACTGCGAGCCTGAGGAGGCGGACGCCAGGATGTTCTTGGCGACCCTGCGCGAGGCGTTCTTTGGCGGCGCGGCGTCGGCGGCGCTATGGGTTCCTGAGAAGACCTGGGGAGAGCTGATCGGTGCTCCCGCTGCTCCTGCGCTTATGGCAGCAGGCGTCGAGGTGCGAACGAGCGCTAGGGTCGCGTCGTTTGAAGTGCGCGACGGGCACGTTGCAGCGATTCACCTCGCGGGGAAGGGCCAGATCAGCACGAACGGCGAAGACGTCGTGGTCTCGGCGATGCCGTGGTTCGCGTTGCAGCGCACGCTGGGCGATCGGGCCCCCGCGGCGATCGGTCGGCTGCAGAGCGCGCCGATTGTTACGGTGTATTTTGACGTCGCGGTCGGTGTCCCTCCTCCTGACGAGGGGCCAGTTACGGCCCTCGTCGGCGGCTGTCCGTTTCACTTCCTGCTCCGGACCCCAGGCGAGAGCGCGAGCCGGTTCGCGTTGCTGTCCGGGGGCGACCGAACGCTCGACGGCATGTCGGTCGCAGAGGTCACAGCCAGCGCTCGTGATCACGTCGAGCGTTACTACCCGGGCGTCGACTTGCAGCAAGCGGTGATCAGGGTGCGCAGGGAGCAGCACGCGACGTTCGTCCCTGATCCGGCGACGGCAGGGGATCGGCCTTCGCCGGGCCGGCTGTCGGGTGGACCTACCAACCTGTTCGTCTGCGGCGACTGGACGGCGACCGGCTTCCCGGCGACGCTCGAGGGCGCTGCGAGGTCTAGCGAGCAGATGCTCGCTGCGATCAGTTGATCACATCGCCGATCTGTGACGCGAGCCGCTCAAGCAGGGTCCTCAAGCGGCGACGCTCCATGTCGAGCTGACGCGCGATAGCGCGCAGGTCCTCGGGCTCTCGCACGGATTCGAGCTGCTTCGCGAACTGTTCGGCGGACGCTGCCTCTGCACGCGAAAGCTCGCTCACATCCGGCTTCTTGCGGTTCTTGCCTTGCCCGCGAGGACGGACCGGGACCAAGCCCAGCAGGGCCTTGGCGCGGCCATACATAATCGGCGCGATCTTCAGGCCCCGCTCATCAGCCTTGGCCTTGAGCTCGCCGTAGTTGCAAGTCGGTTTGCTACGTAGCTCGTTGACGAGAAACTCGAACGCCGGCGTGCTCGGTCGTGACAGCCCCGGACCAGGCACGATGGCGGGTTTGGAGGGTTCGGGTGCTGCCTGCTCGCCTGCCGCTTCGGCGAGGCCCATCTCTGTCGCTGCGGCGTTCGCGACGGCGGGCGCCGCGTTGGCGAGGCCGAGCTCACGTCGCGCGCGGCCGTAGTGCTCCGGCATCAAGGCGATCCCCTCATCGCTCGCGGCTTTGCGTAGCGCTTCGAACCCGAGGTCGGGATTTTGGCGCAGGCGCTCTCTTGCAAACAGATCAGCAGACATGGGGTGGAAAACGTGGTGCCGGCGCCTCGAACGACGCTTAGGAAAGCTGGTTTGCGGATCCTTCGCAAGGTGATTTGGGTTCTGTGCTCCCCATCTCATGGCGCTCAAGGCGCCGCGCCTGTCCTCGCCTCGTCGGTGTGTGCGCGCTCCGAGCTGGCTTTGGTGGCGCGCGCACCTTGGATTTGTGCGGCGGGCTTAGTTGCGGTCGAGCGCGTGACGCAGCGCCGCCTCTAGCTCCGCGTGCTCGAACGTGAAGCCGGCCTCCAGCAGACCGCTCGGTCGCGCACGCTGGCTGCTCAGCAGCACTTCCGCGAACTCGCCGAACAGCAGGCGGAGTCCGATGCGCGGCACGGGGAAGATCGTCGGTCGCCCGAGCTGTGCCCCGAGCGCCCTCGTGTATTCCGCGTTGGTCACTGGCTTCGGCGCAACGGCTAGCAAGGGTCCGCTCATCCGATCGTCCACTAGCGCATAGGCCACGACCCGGACGAGGTCGTGAAGCGAAATCCAGCTCATCCAGTGCTTGCCGTCACCGAGCCGGCCGCCGAGGCCGAGCCGGAACGGCGGCAGCATCTTGGCGAGCGCGCCGCCGTGCCCCGACAAGACAATGCCGATGCGCAGCTTCACGACGCGCGCGCCCGCAGCTTCAAGCGGCGCGGTGCCTTCCTCCCACTCTCGCGCGACGTTGGCCAAGAAGTCTCCTCGCGTGTCGACGGGGCTTTTGTCGTCGAGTTCCTCGTCGCCGCGGCTCCCGTAGATGCCCGTCGCGCTCGCGCTGATGAAGATCTTTGGTGGCGCCGGCATCGCCGCGAGCGTTCGGCAAAGTCGGACAGTGGCGGGGCCGCGGCTCTCGTGGATGCGCCGCTTCCTCGCCGCGGTCCAGCGCCCTCCTGCGACGTTCTCGCCCGCTAGGTGGATAACGGCGTCGACATCACCGAGCGCTTCGAGGTCGACCTCTCCCGAGCTTGGATCCCAGCGAGCGGTGTCTTCGGCGGCCGATCGCGAGCGGACCAGCCGGACGACGCTGTGGCCGTCGGCCTTCATCCGGGCGACGACAGCAGAGCCGACGAGGCCGGTCGATCCGGAAATCGCGATGCGCATGTCTTCGAAACGTTCGTGCTCGGCGAGCCGAGAGATGCAACCGCGGCGTGCGCCGCGACTATGATGTTCTAGTGATGGGTCAACGCCGCGTTCAAGAGGTGTTCGGTGCGATGCTCGCGCTCTGTGCGGTCCCATGTAGCGGCCAGCAGAGCGGGCTGCAGAAAGACGTGTTTCGGGCGCTGGCCAACGCGCGGCCGGCGCTCACGGATCACCTCGAAGCGTCGGTTCGTGGCGCCACCCGTCCCGGTGAGCTCGCGCTGCTCTGCCTCGCTGGATTGCATGACGGGATCCCGTTGTCCGACCCGGCGCTCGGGGCTGCCTTAGCGCGCCTCGCCAAGGCTAAGCCGAGCGAGACCTATGACCTCGCGCTGAGGCTGACGGTGCTCGAGACGTGCCCGGAGTTCCCTGGCCGGATGAAGCTGGCTCAGCATGACCTGCGGAAGCTGTTGCGTCACCGATCGCCTGAAGGCGCCTTCTGGTATCGAGAACGACCGAGCGGGTGGGACCTCAGCAACACCCAGTATGGCGCGCTAGGTCTCCGCGCTGCTGTCGGCATGGGGCTCAAGGTGTCCAGCGACGTCTGGGTCAAGATCGCCCGGACGATCGGGTCGAATCAGGCCCGGAGCGGCGGGTTCGATTACAGCCGCTTACGCAGCAGCACCGCGGGCTATCCCTCGATGACGGTCGCCGGGATCGCGGTGCTCGCGATCTGCCGTCAAGCCCTGGGCGCCGGGGACGCTCGCGGCAAGAAGCTCGAAGCGCAGGTCGCGCGTGCTTGGGCTTGGCTCGCGCAGGAGCGGCGCGCGATCGGGTCGATCAAGCAGAGCTGGCCGCTCTATTTTCACTATGGACTTGAGCGAGCGGCGATCCTCTGTGACGTGACCATGGTCGGCGACGAAGTGGACTGGTACGCGCGAGGGGCCCGCATGTTGATCGACGCGCAGCGCAGTGGCGGCGGCTGGTCGAGCAGCCAAGACGCATACCCAGGGAACCGCCTCTCCGAAGGCCGCGGTGACAGCGTCGCCACGGCGTTCGCGGTGCTGTTTTTACGGCGTAAGTTTAAGAAGGTGGCCGGACCGATCACGGCGCGTGTTGTCCGCCTCGTCAACATCGGGCCGCGCTCGAAGCAGGCGGACGTGGAGGCATGCGCGGAGCAGCTCGTTTCGCGGGGCAAGGCCGCGATGCCCGACGTCGTTAAGGCGATGTGTAGCGAGGTCGCGCCGCGGCGACAGGTCGCCGCGATCGCGCTGCCCGCGCTCACTGGTTCCAATTTCGGCTTCGACGCTGCCCGCGATCGAGCGGCGAATCGCGCTGCTGTGCGCCGCGCCGAGCTCTGGTTCCTGAAGAACCGCTAAGGGCGCCAGGAGACGACGTCGTAGGCGAACGTCCGCGTATCTGTCGTTGAGATGTAGCCGATCAGCATCTCGTCTCCGTCGTTCGCGTCCATCGCAGCCTCCTGCATCAAGATCAGCTGCCAAGACGCGGGGTCGCGCAGCGCCAGGGTCGCCGCAGGTTCACGGTCGGCGCCAGGCTGGTCGGACAACCGTGAGACGAAGCCTGAGACGAGGTCGAACACACGCTCTATGTCGAAGACCGTGTCCTCGTCCTCGAACAGCAACCGCCGCAGCAGCCGGATCCCGTCGGCGGTCTCTAGCCTGGGTGCGCGCGGAATACCGGGGAACAGCTCCGCGCTGGCGGCGTCCTTGCTGACGATCACTAGGTCGTCTCCGTCCGCGCGCAGGAAGGCGCCGCGCGACGAGATGCGCGCGTCGCCGACGATCTTGGTGAAGCGCTCGATCAGCTCCTCTTGCCGGCCGAGCAGCGACAGCAAGGGCGGGACGCGGAGGGTGATCGTTCGCCGCCACTTCGGCTTCTTGGCGAAGCCGTCGCCCTCGCTCTCGTACCCGACCGCGCGGATGTCGATGTCTGTTGAGCGGACCAAGCCCATCAACGCGCTCGCGACGTCGGGGACCTGCACGCGAAACGTGAGCAGGTCATCTCGCCCGTCTTCGCTTAGGTCCATCATGCGCATCGCGGTGATGTCTTCTGCGACGGCTTGGGTGCGCGCCTTTCGGAATTGAGGGCCTTCGCTTGTGCCGAGGAACGCCCAAAGCTTACGTCGGTGCGCTACGACGAAGTCGGGGACGTCGTCACCGTCGACGTCGCCTCGTTGGAGCTGCTGTGCGTCGCTCAGCACGGCCGTACGGCCGAAGTCCACCGAGCCTTTGGGCGTGCTGTCGACGAACTTCTTCAGGTCAACCTGGATTGGGTCGTCGAAGGTGCCGTCGGCCGACTGCATGTGGAAGGAGTGCACTCGCCCTTCCTTGGTCAGCATGTCGGGTCGACCGTCTCCGTTGAGGTCGAGCACGCGAATCTGCGGGATGCTAACGCTGCCGCCGAGCTCTTGGTCGATCCCTCTACTGCCTGGGTCGACGTCGACGTCCACCGGGACCTTGACGCGCGGCAGCCGTAAAAAGTCGGGGACGCCATCGTCGCCGAGCTGCTCTTGGAAGAACGGGGTCACCCCTGACAGCCCTGGGATCATCAGGTCGAGGCGTCCGTCTTGGTTTAGGTCGACGACGAAAGGAGAGAATTGCGGTCGATCGACCCGCACGTTGAACCTGCCGCGGCGCGCGAGCACGACCGCGGGGCCGTCTCCCCACGGCCGGCTGACGGTGCTGCGGCGGTCCACGAGCACCACGTCGTCGCCGGGTGGGTGGAGGATGTCGGCGAGCGAGACCAGCGTGTGCGCGGGGTCCTCGACCGAGATTTCGCCGTCTTCGCGCCAGGCGGCGCCGTCTACCCGGTGTCTCGTCAGCCGGTCGTCGTGCAGCAGGACCAGCTCGGCGACGCCGTCGCCGTCAGTGTCGCAGACGCGCTGGTCGATGACTTCGCCGGTCTCGAAGGACGCGACGACGCGCGCTTGAGCGGGGAGCGCGCCGAGCAGAGTGGTTGCGGTTAGCAGCAGCGGAGTCGGAGACGTGATCATCGGCGAAACCTCACGTGTCGGATCTCGCTACGCGTCACGACGAGGAGCTCGTCCGCGTTTTCGTCCAGGACGTCGACGCGGGCGTCCTTCGGCAGCTTCACGGTCGCGTCCGCGTCGGCGAGTCCGAGTTGGTCGCCGCGGATGGTGAGCGGACGACGCTCCAGGCGACCGTCTGTAACCAGCACGACGTCGCCTGGCTCGCCGCTCTTACCGGCTCGGACCCGGAGCAGGAGCTCGCGGCCTCGTCGGCCGCTGCTCAGCGGCAGCGCTACGTTGAGCTTCGGGCGTCGCGCGAACGCGTCGCCTTCGTTGGCGAAAATCGTCAGCTGCGCGTCGAGGGCGCTGCTGTCTCCGCCCCCAAAAGCCCGCATGGCGCTGGTGCGGATGGTTATGCACGCGAGGTCGTCGCGACCGTCGCCGTCGGCGTCGACAACTTGCGCTGGCTGCGCCATAGGCTGCATGCGCAGTCGGCGATGCGCCCGCTCCGGCCAGCCGCCGTCGCCTCTGGCCAAGAACAGGTCTACGCGCGCTTCGACGTCCTCATCGCGCTTCGCAGACGTGGTGAGCAGCAGGTCCGGCGTGCCATCGCCGTTGACGTCTGGCCACTGAACGTCAAATGACGGGTCGACCAGCTTCAGTCGATTCTTCGGCAGCGGCAGATCTCGCTCCGTACAGACGATCTGGCGCCGCTCGGTCGCCGCGCCGATGTAGAGCGCGCCGTTCCGCTGCGCTACGAGGTCGCGGCGCCCGTCTCTGTCGATGTCGATCATGGCGTACGGCGCTGTCCGCGCCGACGTGCTCACCAGCACTCCGTCGTCCACGGCTTGTCTGCCGTTAGAGGCCGTCAGGCGAAAGGCGCGGTCTCGCGCGAGGTCGCTTCGTCGAGTCACGGCCTCGCTGATTCGGTTTCGCCACGGTGGTAACGCCAGGCGGCTGGGTTCGAACCGTGCGTCGCTTTGGAACCACACGGTCCAGCTGTCTGGGCCGGGCAAGATCAGGTCGTCGCGGCCGTCGCCGTCGACGTCCGCGACGGCGTCAGACAGCGGCAGCGCGAGCCGTGTCCACGGCGCAGGCCAAACCAGCGCGTGTTGGAAGAGTTGACGGTAGCTCGAAGCGCCGTCTGGGTCGGCGCGCAAGGCGGCCGCCGTTGTCGGCGTCAGTAGCACGAGCTCTCGCCCGGCCTGCGAGTCGCAGTCGCAGAAGGCGAAGGCAACGATGCTTCGGTCGAGCTCGTGGCGACGATCAGGTCGTTGGACGAACGGCGCGTCGTCGTCAGCGCGCCGCAAGTGAACCTGCACGCTGCGCACCATGCTCTGGCGGTCACGGCAGCTGAGGATTAGGTCCTGCTGCCCGTCTACGTCGACGTCGATCAAGACGACGTCTTGGACCGCTAAGCGCTCGGGGACCTGGATCGTGGTTGTGCGGGGTCCCTGTGGCAGCAAAGACGCTGCGGCGCAGATCCAGTCGATCATGCGCCAGCCTCTCGTAGCTCGTCTGCGTCGCCGCCGCCGAAGCCTATCAGCCACAGAAAGCGTAGGCGCCACGCGGCCGCTGTGCTCCGGTAGGACAGCGCGCCGAGCAGCACGGACCATTCGCTTTGGCCGCGCTCGGACTGGTAGCTGAAGAGCGGCGGTAGAGAGATCTCGTTTATCGCAGACGCCCGGGTCGTCAGCGGCGCAGTGATGGTGTGCTTTTGGCCCGCGCGCGAGTAGGTGACCGCCAGCTCGTCGCTCGCGGCGTCGCGGACGGCGGCTAAGAGCTGTTGCGGGTGGGTCAGCGCGGCGCCGTTCACTGCCGTGACGACGTCTTCGAAGCGGAGCCCGGTAGATCGCCACGGGCTCTTCACCGACATCCCGACGATGACTGCGCCGCCGCCGGGGCCGAGGCCGGCGGCGCGCGCCTCGACCTCTGTAGCTGTCCGGAAGACGCAGCCGATGCGCTGCTCTTCGCGGAAGCGGTCGCTAGATTCACGCTTCGCCGGTTGGACCCGCGCGGACAGCGTTAGCGCCGTCTCAGCCTCTCGGCCAGCGCGGTCCACGATCAGCGTCACGTTCGTCCCGGGCGCGGTCTCGAGCTCTATTTGGCGCCATTGGCTGGTGGTCGTTACGGGGCGCGGCTCAGCGTCGCCCACCTGGACTTCGAGCAGCAGGTCGCCTGGCTGCACGCCTGCGGCGGCTGCGGGCGAATTCTCGACGACGCGGTCGACGGCGACCGACTCTGGGTCGCTTAACTTGGCCTCCAGGGTCTCGCGCGCGTCACGGAGGTAAAGACCCGAGAACGCGCCTGCTGGTAACGACGCGCGGGCTGCTTCGTCGTCGGGCTCCGTCCGGAGGTTGAGCGGCTCCTCCATGTCGACAAGCGCTGGCGGTTGTTCGACGAGGTCGGGGCGCAGCGAGCAGGCGGCAGGAAGCAGCGCGAACAAGGCGAGGAAGTAGGGCCGCATCATCGGGGTCAGGATATACGCATTCGCTGGAAGGTGATCGTGAGCGCGACGATCGCCGCCGCAGCCCAGGCTAGAGGGGCCCACACGGCGAGGTCGGCGTAGAGCCACAGCGCGTCAGCGGCGCCGCGCGCGGTCGCAGCGAGGTAGTTCAGCACGGAGTCGTCTCGCCAAGCGCTCGGGAGGTGGCTCGTGAGCAGCCAGCCGCTTTGTTCGGGGGCCCACAACCGGACCATATCGGGGCCGAGTAGGAAAGCTGCGGCCAACGCGAGGGCCATCGCCGGACGACGGACGAGCGCGGAGGCGGCCGTCGAGATGAGCACGACCGCGCACAGCGGCAGCAGCATCTGCGTAGCGGCGACCAACATCGCCGGCGCGACGTCGGCGGCTTCAGCGAGCACCTCGCGATCACCGGCTTCGAAGACCTCCTCGAGGTCGCCGAAGCCGACCTTCAGCCAGCTAAAGCCGACGGCGGTCGCTAGGCTCGCGGCCCAACCCAGCAAGCAGGTCGACAACAGCACCGTGACCTTGCCGAGCAAGACATCCTGGCGACGCAGGCTGCGAACGAGCGTGTTGCGGAGCGTGTCGCCGGACACGTCAGCGGCGATCGACTGACTTGAGAACCACAGCAGCGCGAGCGCCAAGCATGGCGTCGCAGCCTGCATGGCTTGCGCGACGGCGAGGTAGCCGCTGCCGGCGTCGGCGCTGAAGGCATCGCCGGCCGTTACGCGCGCGAGCCCCGATCGCACAGCGCTCTGGTAGCGATGGACCGATAGGGCGGCGGCCACACATGGGATCGTCAGCAGCGGCAGCGTGGCGCGCCGCTGTAGCAGGGAGCGAGACTCGAACATCAGCGAGCGGAGCCCGCCGAGCTCGGCGGTCCCCATGACCGGTCGTGGCGTGTCCGTGTCCGTGGCCGTCGCCTCGGTCGCCGCTTGATCCGGCGGCGGCATGCTCATCTGGGCCGCCTGCAGGTAGATCCGTTCGAGCGTCGCTGGCTCGGGCGCGAAAGAAGTCAGCGATCCTGCTGCGGACAGCGCCTTGGTCACCTCGCCCGCGGCGCGGTCCCCGAGCGCTACCAACAGGCGATCCCCGTCCTCTACGGGGCTCATACCTAGCTGCTCGAGCCGCTGTCGCAGCGCCGGAAGAGGCTCGCCGGTGATCGTATGGCGGACGCCGACGCGTCGACGCAGCGCCTCGAGGTTGCCTTCGGCGACCATCTCTCCGTCGCGGAGTACGCCGACGCGGTTGCAGAGCCCCTCCAACTCGGCGAGCTGGTGGCTCGACAGAAGGACGGCGACGCCCTCGTCTCGGGTCAAGCGGTGCAGCAGCGCGCGTAGCTCCGCCATCCCCTCTGGATCGAGGCCGTTCGTCGGCTCGTCGAGCAGGAGCAGGCGCGGTCGTCCAAGGATGGCTTGTGCGATGCCGAGCCGCTGTCGCATGCCCATTGAGAAGGTGCCGGTGCGTTGGTCGATCGCGTGCGAAAGGCCTACGGTGTCGACGACGCGCTCTACCTCTACGGACGCGAGCTTGTGCGGTACGCCCTGCAGCTTGGCGAGCGCGGTGAGGTTCTGGCGCGCCGAGAGGTGCGCGTGGAAACCCGGCCGCTCGATCAGCGCGCCGGTCAGGCTGTTCGCGCGCTGGCGGTCGCGCACGGCGTCGGCCCCGAATATGCGGACGCGGCCTGAGGTCGGCCGCAGCAGCCCGAGGCACAGCCGCATGACCGTGGTCTTGCCTGCCCCGTTGTGTCCCAAAAAGCCGTAGCAGTCGCCGGGGGCGACGCGCAGCGAGACGCCGCGGACGGTGGCGCGGCGGCCGTAGCCGAAGTGCAGGTGGTCGAGTTCGAGTGCTCCCATCGGACAATTACGATGCTCCCCGACTGGTCCGGGACTTCAAGACGCGACGGCCAGG
>MDTD01057757.1_pt1 | contig 19685 bp, 24 predicted proteins | sample 811221 | NCBI WGS metagenome assembly MDTD01 (sample SAMN05326646, study PRJNA326480) | marine metagenome | isolation source: seawater | place: Pacific Ocean: South West | collected 2011 | reverse complement strand
GCTGCCGGTGCTGTCTTTGTCGGATGGAAAGCCATCGCACCATTGTCGCGCGACACGACGACTGACGTCACCGTTCCGAGGCTCTCGCCCCTCGCAAGAGCAGGCAAGGCGGCGTTCGACGCCAACTGCGCGCAGTGTCACGGCCGGAACGCCGCCGGAACCGACAAGGGGCCGCCTCTGGTCCATGACGTCTACAACCCCGGCCATCATGGCGATGCCGCTTTCTTTTCCGCCGTAAGACGAGGCGTGCAGCAGCATCACTGGCCTTTCGGCAACATGCCGGCGCAGCCACAGGTAAGCGACGAGGAGATTGCTGCGATCGTTCGTTATGTCCGCGAGCTCCAATCCGCCAACGGTATCGCATATCGGCCGCATCGAATGTGAGCATCGGGCCGAGTGGCGCGCGGCAAGCCCTCAAAACTCGAACCAGACATGCGTGTATCCGTCAATGACCAAGGAGCCGAAGTTCAATGCAAGCCAAAGACGTAATGACGACAACGGTGGCCACAGTGCAGCCGGAGACGAACATAAAGAACATCGCCAAGCTGCTGCTCGACCGCCGGATCAGTGCGGTCCCTGTCGTTGATCCGGACGGCCAACTGCTTGGCATCGTGAGTGAGGGCGATCTCATGCGCCGTTCCGAAACCGGAACCGAGCGTCATCCATCCTGGTGGCTGAGCCTCGTCGCCGACCCGGAAGAGAGAGCCATCGCCTATGTCAAGTCTCACGGCGGACATGCAAGTGATGTCATGACTCGCGACCTTATCTCCGTCGGGCCTGACATATTGTTGGAAGATCTTGCCGAGACGCTGGAGAAACACCGGATCAAGCGCGTGCCCGTCCTTCGCAACGGCCAGCTCATCGGCATCGTTAGCCGCGCCGATTTGCTGCGAGGCCTTGTCGCCTTCCGAGCGGCGAGCCGCACTTCTGCGGACGATGAGACGATCAAGACTGCGGTCGAGTCCGCACTGTTAGACGCCGCTGTTCGCCACGAATTCCTCAGTGTCGTGGTCTCCGGCGGGGTCGTCCATCTGTGGGGTGCCGTTGAATCCGACGCGGAGAAGAAAGCCGCCGGCGTCGCGGCCGAGGGCGTGCCCGGCGTGAAGAGCGTACACGATCAAATCGGCGTGCTGCCGGCCAGTGTGAGATCCGTCATTTGGGCCGAATAATCACGCACCAGTACTCCGATTCGAGACAACGGCGTGGAGCGTGAAACTAAAAGTGCCCCCATTTTTGAGGACTGAAGGCGATGGTGAAGAAGGAGTGCATCGAGAACCATACCTTCGACGAAATCTCTATCGCCGATGGGGCGAGTCTCTCGCGAACGCTGACACGGCGCGATATCGAGTTGTTCGCGGCCATGTCGGGCGATGTCAATCCCGCTCATGTCGACGACGAGTTTGCCAGGAACGACATGTTTCACAGGATAATCGCCCATGGCATGTGGAGCGGTGCATTGATCTCGACCGTGCTCGGGACCGAGTTGCCCGGGCCAGGCAACATCTACGTCGCTCAGACCTTGAAATTCCGGCGGCCGATCGGGCTGGGCGATACGGTCACCGTCACCATCCGCGTCACGGGTAAAGATCGTGGCAAGCATCGCGTCACCTTCGATTGCGATGTCGTCAATCAGGACGCTCAGGTCGTCATGAGCGGCACCGCGGAGGTGATCGCACCGACCGAAAAGGTCTGCCGCAGCCGGATGCCGCTTCCCGAAATCGAGATCCATGAAACCGCAAGATCGGTCTCGATCACGACGGCAGATCCGGTCCCGGCTGTGGGACACAAAGCGCCGACGACGCCGAAAGGGAGCTGACTGTGTCTTCATCGCGAGAGCTTCCTGAAAATGCACCGGCCGCGGCGAAAATTCGGGATGCTGGTTTGCAAAGTGCCATCGGCCTGACAACGGCGGAGGCGCGCAAGCGCCTCACCCGGTATGGCGAGAATACTATCCGTCAGGAACGTGTAAGCGCTTGGCGCAAGCTCCTGGCATTCTTCTGGGGCCCGATCCCTTGGATGATCGAGATTGCGGCGATTATCTCGGCCGCGGCCCTACGTTGGGAAGACTTTGCAATCATCGCGTCGCTTCTGTTTATCAACGCCAGCGTCGGTTTCTGGGAGGAACACAAGGCCGATAACGCTATCGAGGCGCTGAAACACCGGCTCGCGCCCCTTGCCAGGGTTCTGCGGGACGGAACCTGGCAAGACATCCCGGCGCAGGATCTGGTTCCGGGCGACCTGGTCTTCCTCCGTCTCGGCAACATCGTCCCGGCCGACGCCGAGTTGGTGGATGGCGATTACCTGAGCGTCGACCAAGCCGCCCTCACGGGTGAATCGCTGCCGGCCGACAAGAAGCCAGGCGACACCGCTTATTCCGGCTCGGTCGTGCGTCAAGGGGAGATGAAGGCGGTAGTGAGCGCTACCGGCATGGCCACCTATTTCGGGCGCACAGCGCGCTTGGTCGAAACGGCGGAAACCCGCTCACACTTTCAGCAGGCCGTGCTGAGGATCGGTAATTTCTTGATCCTGACAACGTTTGCCCTGGTCGCTCTGGTCGTTCTGGTTGCGCTGTTCCGCGGTGATCCGCTGATCGAGACCCTGCTCTTCGCGTTGATCCTGACCGTCGCCGCGATCCCCGTCGCGTTGCCCGCCGTGATGTCCGTCACCCTGGCTGTCGGCGCCTCGACGCTCGCTCGCATGCAGGCCATCGTCTCGCGTCTGGTGGCCATTGAGGAGATGGCCGGCATGGATGTCCTGTGCACGGACAAAACCGGCACTCTAACCAAGAACGAACTGACCCTCGGCGCGCCTGTCCTTATCGATGCGAAGGACTCCGACGAGCTGGTCACAGCAGCGGCCCTGGCTTGCGAACGCGAGAGTCCCGATGCAATCGACGCTGCGATTCTAAAGGAACTCCAGGAAGGGCGGCATCTCGACGATTATGAAGTTGTCCAATTCGAGCCCTTCGATCCGGTGCGTAAACGCGCCGAAGCCAAGCTCCGGCGCGGTGCGCAGCGGCTCCATGTCGCCAAGGGCGCTCCCCAGGCCATTCTCGCGCTCACCACGTCGGAGGGCGACCTGCAGAAGCGCGTGCACGATGAAACCGATGCGCTCGCGGCTCGGGGCTATCGCACTCTCGGCGTTGCATCGACCGACGACGATGGGGGATGGCGCTTTCTGGGCCTGCTTCCCTTGTTCGATCCGCCGCGCGACGACTCAGCCGAAACCATAATAGCTGCCGGAACCATGGGGTTGCGGTTGCGAATGGTCACTGGCGATCATGTTGCAATTGCGCGCGAGACCGCTGGCAAGCTGGGGCTCCAAACCAATATCGTATCGGCGCGGGAGGTCTTCGAGCACGATACGAGCGACGGTGACGGGGCGCGCATCGAGGCAGCCGGGGGCTTCGCCGAGGTGTTTCCCGAGCACAAGTTCAAGATCGTGCGCGCCCTTCAGCGCGGCGGTCACATCGTCGGCATGACCGGCGACGGCGTCAACGATGCGCCGGCCCTCAAGCAAGCAGACATCGGCATTGCCGTCAGCGGTGCCACCGACGCCGCGCGTGCCGCAGCCGATCTAGTCCTTACGGCACCCGGCCTCTCGGTGATCGCCACGGCGGTCGAGGAGGCGCGCAGGATCTTCGAGCGGATGCGCAGCTACGCGGTGTTTCGGGTAGCCGAGACGATCCGCGTCCTCGGCTTTATCGCGCTTGCCATCGTCATTTTCGATTTCTACCCCGTAACGCCGATCATGTTGGTGCTGTTGGCGATCTTGAACGACTTTCCGATCATGATGATCGCCTACGACAATGTTCGCGTGGAAAAACAGCCAGTGCGCTGGGACATGCCCAAGGCGCTCGCGGTGGCGCTGGTCGCCGGGATCATGGGGGTTGTTGCCACCTTCATCCTGTTCTGGATTGTGCGGGACTATCTGCACATCCCACCCGGGCAGATTCAGACGATCATCTTTCTCAAGCTGCTCGTTGCCGGCCATCTCACGATCTACATCACGCGCAGCCGAGGCTGGTTTTGGGCGCGTCCCTGGCCCAACTGGCGACTGTTCGTAACTACCGAGGCCACACAAGTGCTCGGCACCCTGGCGGCTGTCTACGGATGGCTCCTCGAGCCCATCGGTTGGGAGCATGCGCTCCTCGTTTGGGGCTATGCGCTTCTTTGGTTTCCCCTCAACAACGCAGCCCGGGTGTGGGTGCTTCGGCTTTGGGAACACGGTCTGAATACCCACGCGCGTCATCTAGAGCGTGCCCATTCCTCTTTGCATCATTGCGAGTGTCCTCCCGGAAGGAGCACTCATGCCCTGTCTCGGGATAAGCCGGCATGAAACGTTTGCCGATCTTCAAATCCCTAGGCGCCTGTGTTCGACAGCTAAAAGCCACGGTCATAGTGGCCCTCGCAAAACCCCGAGTGTCGATCTCCCGTAGAGCGACTGGATTTTCGGTGGCGTCCTGCGGCGACCCATTCCATCTCGGCTCGAGTCTAGGAACCCGAGCCAGAATCTCGATCATTGAGATCGACATTCTTGATGTCTCGTCCGTACCTCGCTCCTTTGGCTATTTCGCATGCGGCGGATCGTATGAATGAACCAGTCAAATCCAACATACTGATCTCGCCCGATAGCAGCACTGTCTTGATCGTCGATTGCCAGTCTGGCCTCCAGCCGGATCTTGTTTCGGCCGCCGATGGCACGCCATTGACCGTACTCGAATCCGTTCTCGAACATGCCGCTGCCCACGCTGTGCCTGTCATTTCGACAATCTACGCTGGGAATGGTGTCCCTACGGCCGAGCCTCTGCCGTCGCTTTCCCATCTGGACACTGTTACACGAGCATGCGCCAATCCCTGGGAGGATGACGCGGTTCGCGCGAAAATCTCGGCGGCGCGGAGGGACAGAATTGTTATTCTGGGAAATTGTGCTGAAGGGGCCGTATCATTCGCAGCGCTTGGCGCTCTCGAGATCGGCTATCAGCCCTATGTCGTTGTCGACGCGATTCAGTCGGCATCGGAGGTCGATGCGTCGACGGCTCTTACGCGGATGACACAAGCCGGTGTCATCGCAGTTACCAGCAGACAGCTCCGGTTAGAATGGGATCGCTAGTTGTATTCGGACGCTGTTCATGGCGGTGGCTGACAGCCCATCCAGCCGGCCGCCCGGCTGTCACGTGCTGAGCCCCCTCCCTTCGGCAAGCTTGTGCAGGGACGCCAAGTGCACACCCCATGTCGGGCTCGGCATGGTTCGCCTTATCGTCGTCAGCGATTCCGTCGGCAGTGACGAGATCCGCCGCGCCGCGGCCAACCTTCCTCCAAAGGCGCGACAGTATATGAACGCGCCAAGGGGTGAATGCGATCTTTGGTTCCAGCGGTCCTGCGCCGGCGGAAGCCGACGCCTCAGGCCTGTGCCGCTGGGGCCTTCAGCCTCTCGACGGCTCGCGTATCGAAGAAGTGAACTGTCATGTTCCCGTTCGCGGACCTTCACAGTTTCGCTGACAACCGAGCGTTAGGGGTCCACATGAAAGATGGTTTGTTCCGTTGTTGTTCTCGGTCGTCCATCCCAGCACACCGTCAATAGCGGTTGCCTGTATGAATGACCCGATCAAACCAAACGTACTTATCTCGATAGACAGATCTTGTTGGAATAGGGTCGCAAGTCACACCTAACATTCATCCATGGTGCTGCCTGGGCGCCCGTCCGGCCTAACGGTCGGCCGCCGGGCTGTCGTGAACCGAGCCCGCTGACGCGGTCTCGGCCCTTCGGGCTTCCATCCCTGGCGCGGGCCCGAAGCTGACGCTTCGGGATACGGACGCCGGCCGAAAGGCCGGCGACGTTTTGTTGGCCTTTCCCCGGTGCGGGGGGCGGCCGGACACTCCCTTGTAGCCCCGCCGGGCCGGCCCGCAACCGCCTTGGCTTTAGATCCGTCCGGGTCCGTCTTCGTCGTCCTACCAAGACAGTTGCGGTCCGCCTGATCCGGCGAGGCTCCGGTCGCTTACCGTCCACCCCCCTTCCGGGGGAAAGGCGCGCGAAGGGGAGCGAGCGGCCATGACCGAGCCCAACCGGCAGACGATCTACCAAGAGGTAACCGACCGGATCATCCGGGAGCTTGAGCAAGGCCGGGTGCCATGGGTTCAGCCTTGGGGCGGGGCGGAGGTTGCCACCCCCTTGGGGCTGCCGAAGAACGCCGCAACCGGCAACACCTATTCCGGGATCAATATCCTGATCCTCTGGGGCGCGGCCATCGAGCATGGGCGGCGCACGCAAAGCTGGCTCACCTTCAAACAGGCGAAGACGCTGGGCGGGTCGGTCCGCAGGGGCGAGCGCGGCACGACGGTCGTCTATGCCGACCGCTTCATTCCCAAGACGGAGCAGGCGCGGGCGCAAGCCGAAGGCGACGACCCGCAGGCCGTCCCCTTCCTTAAACGCTATACCGTGTTCAATGCCGACCAGTGCGAGGGGCTGCCGGAGTCGGCTTTCGCGGGCATAGCGCCGCCGCCCGCGTGCGAGACGGTCCCCCACGCCGAAGCGCTGATTGCCGCGACGGGGGCGGATTTCCGCATCGGCGGCGACCGCGCCTTTTACGTGCCGAGCAAGGACTATGTTCAGGTGCCGCCGCAACCGGCGTTCCGCGAGCAGATCAACTACTACCGCACCTGTTTTCACGAGCTCGGACACTGGACCGGACACGAGAGCCGCTTGGCGCGGGTGTTCAAGGGCCGTTTCGGGTCGATGCCGTACGCCCGCGAGGAACTGGTCGCGGAGATGGCGAGCGCCTTCGTCTGCGCCTCGCTCTCGATCAGCCCGACCGTGCGGCACGCGGACTATATCGGCTCATGGCTTGAAGTCCTGAAAGAGGACGACCGGGCGATCTTCAATGCGGCGTCGCTCGCCTCGAAAGCCGCCGACTTCATCCTTGCGTTCCAAACTGCGGACGAAGGGACTGACGCCGACCGGGAGCGCGCGGCATGACTGCCCGTGCACGCCCGGACCTTGACAGCGAAGCCACGGCCGAGGGCGAGCAGACACTCGTTCCCGGCGTGCGGCCGGTGACGCTTGGCGACCGGCTCGCGCTGCGCGCCGCCGCGCCCATCGCCCCGAGGCGCAATCCCAACGCCGTGCAGAAGCCTTGCGACCTCGGCCTCTTTGACGAGGCCGCGCGCGACCAGTTCGACATGCTCGACTTTCTCCGTGCCGCGAACGGCGGCGATTTGCCTCCATCCAAGACTTGAGGAGCAGGACCGATGCAACTCATCCCCCCGGACCTGCGCGCACCATTGCTCCGTAACGACGCGGCGCGCGACGCCGACCCCGTACCCGTGCTCAAGCTGTTCAACCCCTGCGGCGCGGCGACGTGGTTGATCGCCGAGATGCTGCCCGACGAACCGGACTTCCTGTTCGGGCTTTGCGACCTCGGCCTCGGGTGCCCGGAACTCGGCTATGTCAGCCTGGCCGAGCTTGAAAGCGTCAAGGGACCATTCGGTCTCGGCATCGAGCGCGACCTCCATTTCGCCGGGCGCTTCCCGCTCTCGGTCTACTCCGAGGCGGCGCATGTCGCCGGCTACATCACCGAATCCGAGCCGTCGCTCCGGCAAACGGCGAATGCGTTCGCCCGCCGCAGGGAGTCCGCATCATGAGAACGTATACCGTGCAATGCGGCTACACCGCGCACTACGCCAATACAGTCACCGTCGAGGCCGAGACGCTGGATGTGGCGCTTGAGAAGGCCATTGCGGCGGCGAACGACGATCCCAGTTGGAAGGCTATCGACCATTGCGGCGACACCTTCGTCGATGCCGTCGCCGAAGGTGTGGACGCCGACCCGTGGCATGACTTCGCATCGGCGCTACCGATCCCCGACCATTTCACGGAAACAGGCGCACCGCCCGTCGTCACCATCGTCGTAAAGGGCGGCGGCGTCCAAGACGTGTCCGTCTCCGGCGGTCGCGCGCGGGTTTGCGTCAAGGACTACGACACAGAGGGCGTCAGCGCCGACGACCACGACCTCTGCCGCGACGAGGACGGCGCGGACTACGCCCTTGCCGATTGGGGCGTCCTTTCATGACCGTTCACTGCCAGCGCGGATGCGGCAAGACATGGCCGTGCGATCCGGTCTTGGACGTGGTGTGCCCGACCTGCCTTGCGCCGGTCGGGCGGCGCTGCCGCCGACCGTCCGGGCATTCATGCGATCCCCATGCGCCGCGCGATATCGCCGCCGACAAGGGCGGGCTCTACGGAGACTGTCCGCTGGGCCTGTGCGGTCTTGAGGACGTCGCCAAGCGCCCCGATCCGCAACTTTCCCTGTTCGCGGAGACGGTGGCGTGACCGCTTCGTATCCCCCTTTGTCGTGGCCCGCCGGGAGCGGCGGGCCACGACAAAGAGCCGCCAAAGACGGCGGCAAAACCGGCCCCTCCCGAGCCTCCGGTAAGATGCGCCGGGAGGGGCCTTCACCCCTGCAAGAGAAGGAGCAGACCCATGCAACTCCAACACATCGACCTCGGCAAGCTGAAAGACGCTGCCGTCAACATGCGTCACGGCAAGGCCGCGCCGGATATCTCCGACATCCTGCCGAGCATCAGGACGCGCGGCGTGCTGGTGCCGCTCTTGGTGCGCCCTAATGGCGACGGCGAGAGCTTCGAGATCGTCGCCGGGCGGCGGCGCTACTTCGCGGCCAAGGCCATCGCGGATGACGGCGGCGCGGTCGAGCCCTTGCCCTGCGCCATCATGGAGCCGGGCGACGACGCGGCGGCACTCGAAGCCTCCATGCTCGAAAACCTCGCCCGGCTCGATCCCGACGAGATGACGCAATACGAGACCTTCGTCCGCCTGACCGAGGCCGGAAAGTCGGTCGCGGACATCGCCGCGACCTTCGGCATCACCGAACTGATGGTGAAGCGCCGCCTCGCCTTGGGCGAGCTTCTGCCGAAGATCAGGACGGCTTACCGCAACGAGGATATCGACGCCGAGACCATCCGTCATCTGACCATGGCCTCGAAACGCCAGCAGCGTGACTGGCTCAAGCTGTTCGCCGATCCCGAGCAATACGCCCCGCGCGGCTACCAGTTAAAGCAGTGGCTGTTCGGCGGCCAGCAGATCGCGACCGATGTCGCGCTGTTCCCGCTCGACGCCTACAAGGGCCAGATCGTCTCCGATTTGTTCGGCGAAAAGGGCTACTTCTCGGATGCGGATCAGTTCTGGGCCTTACAGAACGCCGCCATCGCAGCCAAGCGCGATGCGCTTCTCTCGGACGGCTGGACCGAGGTCGAAATCTGCGAGACTGGCCAACGGTTCTCGATATGGGAGTATGAGAAGGCGCCCAAGAAAGACGGCGGTCGCGTCTATATCACCGTCTCCCATCGCGGCGAGGTCGAGGTCCATGAGGGCTGGCTGACGGCGAAGGAGGCAAAGGCCAAGCGCCGCGCCAAGGAGGCGACGGACGATCCGGACACGGACGGAAAACCCGTCCGGCCCGAGCTCACCAACCCGGCGCAGAACTACCTTGAACTTCACCGCCATGCCGCCGTGCGGCACGCGCTGTTGAGCCATCCGGGTGTAGCGCTCCAGCTCATGGTCGCCCATGCCATCGGCGGGTCGGCGCTCTGGCAGACCAAGCCCGACCCGCAGACGACACGGAAGGAGGAGACCGCCGAAAGCATTGCCAAGTCGAAGGCCGAAGCCGCCTTCGCCGCCGAACGCAAGGCCGTCCTCGAACTTCTCGGTTTGCCCGTCCACGGCCATTCCGTGGTCCGCTCGAACGGCGACGACTACCGCGTCGCGGAACTGTTCGCCGCGCTCTTGAAGCTTTCCGATAAAGACGTGATGCGCGTGCTCGCCTTCGTCATGGCCGAGACCTTGGAGGCCGGGATCGGTGTCGTCGAAGCGCTCGGCATCCAGCTCAAGGTGGACATGACCGATTACTGGGAGCCGGACGACGCCTTCTTCGACCTGCTTCGCGACAAGGCGGCGGTTAACGCCATGCTGCGCCACATCGGCGGCAAAGCCGTCGCCGACGCCAACGTGACGGCGACGACCAAGGTCCAGAAAAAGATCGTCCGAGACTTCATCTCCGGCGAGGGGCGCAAGAAGGTGGAGGGCTGGCTGCCGCACTATATGGCGTTCCCCTTCAAGGCCTACACCAAGGGCGGCGGCGGACGACTAAGCGACAACACGGCCCGCATCAAATCGTTCGTTTCGTGAAACTGGCGGCAGGCGGGAGCGGCCCTCTCATCCGAACGGGAGGGCCGCGAGCGCCTGCCGCTTGCCATGACGGTCAGGAAGAATTGCCCCCGCGCCGGATGGCCGGGGGCTTTGCCGCTCGTGAGACGCGGGATTGCGGATCGTTGAAGCTGACATCCGGATCGTCCTGTCCGGCGCCCGCGATACGGTTTGGGGTTTGCGAAGGATCCGTCGGGACGACGGACGAACAACGAGAATGCGATGTCCCGTTGCTTGCACCGACCCGGTTCCAGCCGCCGCCGAGCCGCGCGCCATTCACGGTCCGACCTTGATATTGGGGGGCAGTGCGCGGTCCTTCCGGTCTGATGGCAATGATGGCGGTTACGCCACCTTCTCGGAACATCCACGCAAGCGAACCCTGTCTCGGGCCGCTCTCACCGTCACATCGGCCGCGATGCCCGCACCATCCGTCTCCCGGTCGATGGCTGACGGAGCACCCATTCGCCTGCTTCTGCTCGATGGACCTATGGCGAACGGCGGCCGCATGAAACCGGCGTTCCTCACTTTTTTCCCCGGCCTTCGGCCTTCCTCGCGCATGACACTTCGTGTCCAAAAAAGTGCGCCCCGCCGGTCCTCCGCTGCGCTTCGGCCTGCCGGTTCATGCGGCCCCCGCCCGCCATGGCCGGTCCCGCGTCAGCAGGGCGATGGGCGCCCCGCGACAGCCAACAGGAGACTGAAAGATGGCACAGGCACTTGGATATGTGACGAAGACCGAGACCGGCGGATACGAAGGCACGCTCGCGACGATGAGCCTCAAGAAGCGCATCCGCATCCTGCCCAACGGCACGAAGGAGAGCGACGCGCAGCCCGACTTCCGGGTCTATACCGAGGATCGCGTGGAGATCGGCGGCGGCTGGAACCGGGTCGGCAAGAACAGCGGCAACCCGTACGTCTCGCTGACCTTCTCCGCCCCCGAGTTCGGTCCCTCGAAAATCTACGCCAACCTCGGCCGGGCCGCCGGACAGGACGATCCGGACGTCATGGCGATCCTCTGGAACCCGCGCGGTTAGCGGCGACCATCAGCCCCCGCGCCAGCCGGCGTGGGGGCTTCTTTCCGGCTCTCTCGCGAGCCGGAGTATCGAGGCATTTTAAGCAATTCGTCATGGTTCTTAACAGATCGTTGACGTCTACATGCTATGGTTGAAACTGAATGGACCTGTGCCGCAGGTTCGATGGCGTGGCGTCTGAATCATCGGACAAGAAAGTGATAACAATGAAAGAGGGGCTTGTTTGAGGGTGCGGCGCTGACCGCACCGCCGCCATCGTCCTGTGCGAAAGGAGCGAACGATGGTGGAGATTCAAAGCCCTTCTGTACCCGAAACACCGGACCTCGACGATTACGACCATGTGCGGCTCCTCACGCGATCGCGGGTCGCCTGGGAATATCTGAGGCGAAACCCCGACTATCGGAGAGACTGGCGCGTTTCTGCGCCGGGACGCCCCCAAGCAATCCCCCTGATCGACGGAACGCTTCTGCTCCGGGCACGGCGGCGCTACCGGCGCGCCGAGGCCTGGGGCCTGTGTATCTTTCGCCGATCCCGGTCAGAATGCGCTTGAAGCCGAAGTTTTCTGGCGGGTGGAAGCCTTTGGGCGGGCCATCTCCGCCTATGTTCGCAACAGCGATGATCCCGGCTTGGGCAGCGTCATATCCCTTGCCGAGATCACCTGCCGGAAGACGCTGCTGAAGGCGGTCGACGGCGAACAGCATCTCCTGTTCCGCGACCGGCGACGGGTCGTTCAGGTGCGATGTCTCGGCGAAGATATCCGTGTCGATCCCTTCGCCCTTGAACTCGTGATCGACACCTTCCCCGAATTGGAGAGCCGACAACGGCTCATCCGACGTTTGGCCGACATCTATCGCAACCGGCGGATCGGCGGCTTAGGCGGCGGTTGGACGGTCGAAGCGATGCGCCACCGGGATGCCCTGGCCGCGCTCGACCGGCGCATGGAGGGCTGGTCTTATCGCCGGATCGCGATCTTTCTCTATGGCGAAAAATCGGTCCGGGACAACTGGACCGCGCCGGACCAGACCATGAAGAATCGTGTTATCCGCAGCGTCCGGCGCGGCCTCCGGATGATGAATGGCGGTTACAGAACGCTGCTAAACTGACTGTTTGGGCGACGTGCAGGGGTATCGTTTCGGCGGATGGCCGCCAACGATACTGCCGCCGATCCGTGTGTCCCCTCATCCTTCCCCGGCATGGAGCAATTACGCCGACGCCGGAGGAGATATGACCGAGCACGATACGGAGATGGCGCAGCGCGGGCCCTTCCTGACGACGCGAGAGGCGGCGCGCTTTCTCAAGCTCAAGCCGAATACGCTGGAGAAGATGCGCGTCTATGGCGGCGGTCCGCAGTACCGCAAGCACGGCCGTCATGTGCGCTACCACATCGACGATCTGACTGCCTGGTCGGACATGCGCAAGAAGGACTCGACCTCCGATGTCTGAGCTCTTCACGCGCGTCGAGATCGCATTCTACCCGGAGTATCTGAACCATTGGCTGCGGTTCGGCGAGCCCGACGAGCAGCAGGATTTGGACCGGCGGCGCTCGCTCGCTTTGTTCAAACCGGGCCGCGTTTTCGGTTATGTCCGCTGGCGAGCGAACGAGTATGGCACGCAGGATTGGCGGTTCACCATCGTCAGAACGGCAGCACCGTCACTGTTGCTGAGTCGCATCGAGGGCGTCACCCCCGGCGGTGAAGTCCTCTTGCTGGCGAGCGGAAACGCCAAGGTCAAGCGCGCGCTGTTGCAGATCGATGCGCTGGAAGCGGCGGGGTTCCAGCCCGCCGATGTGTCGCCAGCGTACTATCGCCATGTCCATAACCGGATCACCGCAGGACAGCCGGTTCGTGCCTACTCGACGGCCCAGCACACGGCAAATTTGGCGGCGCGACAGGTGGCGTCATGAAGCGCGCGCTCCTCTTTGGAATGGCGCTTCCGGTCATCGCCTTGGGCTTGGCATCTGTCGCAAGCTTGCCGAAAAAGCTGATCTACAACGCCTCTGCAAGCGCGCCCCTCGGGTTCTACTGGATCGATCACGAGCCGATTTTGCGGGGCGACTACGTCTATGTCCGCGTGCCCGCGCGGGTTCGAAACCTCGTTGTCGAGCGCGGATATTTGCCACCGGACGTGCCGCTTGTGAAGCGCGTGGTCGGGCTGGACGGTGATCGAATCTGCCGTCGGAACGACGTCGTTTCGGTCAATGGAATTGCGGTCGCCATCGCGAAGAATCGTGACGGACGGGGGCGGCAAATGCCGATCTGGCAAGGCTGCCACATTTTGACCGAACGCACGATTTTCCTGCTGCAGGATCGTCCGCGATCCCTCGACGGGCGGTATTTCGGGCCAATGAATCGGCGTCTGATCATTGGTCGGGCGACAAGGCTGCGATTCCCTTGGCGGATGCGCGGGGAAAGCTGATCCGCCATCAGGAAGGAATGGGAGTGGGAGGAGGGGTCAAAGCAGCGGAGGGCAAGATAAAAGGTGATGGTGCAAGACCATCACAAGCCCCTGTCTGCACATCCGATTTGGTTGCACATGGTCCTTTGGCCCGTGTGCAGACGATCAGCGCCAAGGCGCTGATCTGATTGAAGAATAGGTGGTGCAAGGATCAAGCGGCGGTTTGATCGTCACGTCAATGTGCCCATGTGGTTGAGCGACCATGGCCGATGACAAGGACGACATCTTTAAGCCGAAGCTCGGGCGCATCCGCAGCGTGGGCGGCGCGCGCTCGAAAAGCTACTTGAACCGCGTGCTCCATCAGATATCGGCGGCGGGAAAGACGGGCTTCGGAACCGCCACAGCAGCCCGGCGCTTTTCCGGCTACCGGATCGGGCGCGGCAACGATGCGCTCCGGCACCGCCGCGCCGGTCATCGCTTCGGGCCGTCCTATCGGCGCGTTGTCATCAAGACCCGGATCGTCAAACTTAAGGCAGGCGGTCTGGGCGCGGCCCGCGCGCATCTTCGCTATATTCAGCGCGATGGCGTCTCGAAAGAGCACGAACCCGGCCAGCTCTATGACGCGGCGCACGACGAAGCCGACGGCACGGGGTTTCTCGACCGCAGCGACGGCGACCGCCATCAGTTCCGCTTTATCGTCTCACCCGAGGATGCGACAGAGCTTTCCGATCTCAAGCCTTTCGTCCGGGACCTGATGAGCGCGATGGAGGAGAACCTCGACACCAAGCTCGACTGGGTGGCGGTCGATCACTTCAACACCGAACATCCCCACACCCATATCGTTCTGCGCGGTAAGGACGAGTTGGGGAAAGACCTCGTCATCGCCCGCGACTACATCGGCCATGGCATGCGCCGGCAGGCGAGCGAGATTTTGACCCTGGAACTCGGGCCGCAGACCGAACAGGAACTCCGCCAGAAGCTGGAGCGACAGGTCGAGCAGGAGCGCTTCACCGATCTCGACCGGGAACTGGTTCGTGATGCGGTCGACGGCATCCTCGATGCACGCAGTGACGCGGAGCATCCGGACGCCCGCTCTCGTCACGCGATGCGGGTTGGACGCCTCCGCGTCCTGGCAGTTAGCGGTCTCGCGGAAGAAACGGCGCCGGGCCAATGGCGGCTGTCGCCGCAGCTCGAAGAGACGCTGCGGCGGACGGGCGAGCGAGGCGACATCATCAAGACCATGAACAGGGGTCTGCGGCAGACCAGGCTTGACGCTGGCGCCTCCGAGTTCTCGATCTACGATCCCGGCGATCCGCACGCGCCAACCATCACGGGGCGGATCATCGATCGCGGACTTCATGACGAGCTGAATGACGGCCACTACGTCATGGTCGACGCATCCGACGGACGAGTGCATTACGTCGCGCTCGATCCGCGCCAGGACATGGAAGACTTGCCGCTCGGTGCCGTCGTCGAGGTGGAGCCGGCGGCGACGGGCTTGAAGCCCTCCGACCGCGCCATCACGCAGGTCGCCCAGAGGAACGGCGGTCTCTATTCACCCGATGCCCATCGCGAGGCCGATCCGCGCGCGTCGGCAGAATTCGTTCAGGCCCACGTGCGCAGGCTCGAAGCCTTACGTCGCCAGAACATCGTCCAACGCTTCCCGGACGGGTCATGGGAAATTCCCGACGACTTCGAAGACCGTGTAGAGACGCTCGCCAGGAAGCAGGCCCGCTATCCCGGACGGGTCGCGGCGTTATCGTTTCTGTCTCTTGAAGCGCAGGTCAAGGCCGACGGGGCGACCTGGCTAGACCGCCAATTGCTTGCCAAGGAGCCGACACCCCTGCGGGGCGACCGGTTCGGAGCGGCTTCGTCAGCCGCGCTTCGTCAGCGTCAGGATCATCTGGTGGAGCGGGGGCTGGCCGACCGAAACGACCAGACCGTCCGGTATCAGCGGAACCTGCTTCGGCTGTTGCGCCGACAGGAGCTGGCCGCCGTCGGCGAAAAGCTCGCGCAGGAAATGCGGCTCGATTTTGTCGAGACACAGGATGGCAGCCGGATCGAAGGCGTCTACCGGCGTTCGGTCCACCTGGCGAGCGGCAAGTTCGCCGTCATCGAGAAGTCGAAAGAGTTCACGCTCGTTCCCTGGCGACCGGTGCTAGATCGTCAGCGCGGCAAGTTCGTGGGCGGTGTCATGCGGGGCTCATCCGCGTCGTTCGAATTCGCGAAGAAGCGCGGGATCGGGATTGGTTAAGGGGCAACGATCGTATCATTCACTCTGGAGCGCTTCGATAATAGGACAGTCTGGCGCCTGCCCCCCGGCGCATTCGCCCGCCACCGCTGTGAGCGTGCCTTCCAGCTTCCACAGATCGGCAATCTTCTCGCGCACCGACGTCAAATGTTGCTGGGTCAGGGCGAGAACCTCGCCGCACGTATAATCGCCCGAATCGACGAGGCTCAGAAGGCTGCGCAACTCGTCGATGGAGAAGCCTAGCTCGCGTCCGCGTAGGATGAAGCCGAGGCGCGCTTGGTCCTCCGGCGCATAGAGTCTGTGCCCACTGTCCGTCCGGTCCGGTTCAGCCAGAAGCCCGATCTTCTCGTAATACCGGATCGTCTCGATGTTGCAGCCCGAGCGTTTCGCTAGCTCGCCGCGCTTTATCGCGCCTCGCGCCACCGTGAACGTCATTCTGAGAATTCCTCTTGAGCCTGTAGCCACTACAGACCTTACCTTCTCAATGACTCGAAATCGAGGACGATCACGCATGGCCGAAACACGCACAGATATCTTGGGGGCGGCGGTTCCAACGACCGATGAAGATCGGCGCAAGGGATGGATTGCAGCCGGTGGCATCGTAAGTGCCGTTCTCGCCTCTTCCTGCTGCATCGTTCCGTTGGTGTTGGTGACGCTCGGCGTGTCGGGCGCCTGGATTGGCAATCTGACAGCATTGGAGCCTTATAAGCCCTGGTTCGCTGGGGCGACACTGGTCTTTCTCGGGCTCGGGTTCCGGCAGGTCTATTTCCGACCCAAGCCGGCTTGCGAGGACGGCTCATACTGCGCGCGTCCGGCGTCCGCCCGGATTACGAAGAGCGCGCTCTGGGTCGCCACGGTGCTGGTCGTCCTGGCCATGACCATCGAATGGTGGGCGCCGCTGTTCTACTGAGGAGAAACTGTATGAATCGTACTTTGATGATCATTTCAGCAGCGGCGATGCTGGGCCTTGCCGGACTCGGCGCGGTCGGACTGACGCCGGTTGCGGTCGCACAGGCAACCAACGAGATAGCGCCTCAGACCCAGACATTCACGGTCGCGAAGATGACCTGTGCGGCCTGTCCGATCACGGTCAGGACGGCGATGCAGAGGGTCGATGGCGTTCGGTCCGTCAAGATCGATTTCGAGGCCAAAACGGCGATCGTCACCTTCGACCCCGCCGTCACAACGGCCGGCGAGATCGCCCAGGCATCGGCGGACGCGGGCTATCCGGCGCAAGCCGCCGGGAGCTAATCCTGGATGAAGGACCGGACGGTTCTGACCACGGGCGTTGCAGGTTCGGTCATCGCGGCGATCTGCTGCTTTACGCCGGCGCTGGTCATCCTGTTTGGCGTAGTTAGTCTTTCCGCCTGGCTCGCGTGGCTCGATTATGTGCTGCTGCCGGCCCTCGCCCTGTTTTTAGGGATCACCGCCTACGGTCTCATTCTCTGGCAACGCCGAAAGAAGGAATGCTGCTGATGGAACTTCAGTCTACGATCACCTGTCCCGAATGCGGGCATCAGGAGACCGAGACCATGCCGACGGACGCCTGCCAGTTCTTCTATGACTGCAAGGGCTGCGGTGCGGTGCTGCGGCCGAGCGCCGGCGATTGCTGCGTCTACTGCTCCTTCGGAACCGTGCCCTGCCCGCCGATCCAGGACGCGCGAGCGACGGGCGAAACCGTCGTCTGCTGCGGCGGGTAAGGGAACTCTATGACACAGGCCTTCGATCTCGTTGTTCTCGGTGTCGGCATGGCGGCCGTCAGCGCCGCCAACAAATGCGCGGCGGCCGGCTGGTCGGTGGCGGTGGTGGACGAGTTGCCCTATGGCGGCACTTGTGCACTTCGGGGCTGCGATCCCAAGAAGATGTTGCGCAGGGGGGCGGAGATCATCGATGCGGTGTGTCTGATGCGTGGCAAGGGTGTTGAGGATGACGGTCTCCGGATCAATTGGGCCGATCTTGTCGCCTTCAAGCGGAGTTTCACCGACAAGATGCCCGGCCGAATTGAAGGCAATCTGGAAGAGAACGGCGTCACCACCTTCCACGGTTCGGCGAACTTTCTGAACGAGAATACCGTCGAAGTCGGCGGCGAGACGAGGCTTCAGGGCCGTTATTTTTTGATCGCCACCGGCGCCAGGCCTCGCCCCCTCGATGTGCCCGGTGTGGAACATTTGATCGACAACGCCGCGTTTATGGAGCTGGACGACCTGCCGAAACGCATCCTGTTCGTTGGCGGCGGCTATATCTCCTTCGAGTTCGCCCATATTGCCGCGCGCGCCGGAAGCGAAGTCACGATCATCGACCGCGGCGCGCGGCCGCTCAAGGCCTTCGATCCGGATCTTGTCGACAAGCTCGTCGAGCGCAGCCGCATGGCGGGTGTCGAACTACGCACCGGTACCGCCCTCAATTCGGTCGAAAGAGATGCTGGCGGCTACACCGTCCACGTGGAAACGAACGGCGAAGCGGAGCAGTTCTCGGCCGCTCTCGTTGTGCATGGGGCGGGGCGCGTCCCGGCCGTCGACCGGCTAGACCTCGCCGCCGCTGGAATTGACGCGACCGATGCCGGCGTCTCTGTGACCAGGCACCTGCAAAGCGCCTCGAACGTGGCGGTCTATGCGGCGGGCGATGCGGCGGACACGAACGGCGCGCCGCTGACACCGGTCGCCGTATTCGAAGGCAAGGTCGCCGCGTCGAACATGCTGAAGGGCGATCACGCAGAGCCCGATTATCGCGGCGTCCCGAGCGTGGTGTTCACCATCCCGGAGCTTGCGCGTGCCGGCATGTTGGAAGCGGAGGCAAAGGAAACGGGCCGCAACGTCCGGATTCAATTCACCGACACGAGCGGCTGGTACTCTAACATGCGCGTCGGCGAGACCTGCGCGGCGGCCAAGGTCATCATCGACGAAGACACAGACGAGATACTTGGGGCGCATCTTCTGGGGCCGGAATATGCGGAGTTGATCAACTTCCTCGGCCTCGCCATAAAGCTCGGTCTTAAGACCGATGACCTCAAGCAAATGACCGCCGCCTACCCCTCTGTCACATCAGACCTCGGATCGATGCTTTAAGGACGTTGGCGCCTTCTTCCGGCCGGCGATCAAACGATGTAGTGGCCGCTTCGTGCTCCGTGGCGAACGAAGAGATTCTCTGCTCTTCCGAGACGTAGTGCTTCGGCCAAAAATCCGTCGGAGGTCGGTTCAAACCGTAGGGCTAGTGATAGTCTTGACGAGAGACTAAGGCCTCATCGGATTGCCATCGGCGCACAGGTTTAGCTGTCAAGGTTGCGGCACATTCAACACTGACCACACGAGCAAAGCGCCAGCGGAAAGCCAAAGCGCCACGATCACGATTGCAGCGATCCGGCTGGTCGGCCGGGCAGCCCGCCGGTCTGCTTCGGCACGAAGTTTGGCCATGGCGTCGGGCGGGACAAGTCGGACTGCTAGGAGAATGCCGAGGGGCAAGATGATGAGGTCATCGAGGTATCCCAGCACCGGAATGAAATCCGGGATCAGGTCTATCGGGCTGAACGCATAGGCGGCCACGCATGCCGCCACAGCTTTCGCATACCATGGCACACGCGGATCACGTGCCGCGAGATAGAGCGCGACCACATCTCGCTTGAGCGCTCGTGCCCAGCGCCGGAGGCGGTCAAACATCCGGATAGCCGAGCTCGCTCAGGACCAGCATCGAGTTATGCTGCTTGCCGCGCGTGCTCGCAGCGGTGAATTTCGACAGTCACGTGCGAGAGCCAGGGCAGATCTTGAAGCTTCGCTTTGTAAAGGTCGGGCGCCTGGGGG
>MDTD01141244.1_pt1 | contig 19695 bp, 21 predicted proteins | sample 811221 | NCBI WGS metagenome assembly MDTD01 (sample SAMN05326646, study PRJNA326480) | marine metagenome | isolation source: seawater | place: Pacific Ocean: South West | collected 2011 | reverse complement strand
TATAACAGGTGAGGGGGCGGGCGTTTCCGGTTGTTCCGCCCTTTTGTCCTGTTCCGCCTTTTTCGGGGGTTCGGGCTGCGGATGTTCCGTCTTGGGGAGGGCGGGTTCCGGTGTCGCTGACTCAGTCGCCCTTGATTTGGTGATATCCGGTCTGGCCGCATCTGGTCTGGCCGTATCTGGTCTGGTCATATCCGGTTTAGGCGCAGGGGGGGCCGCCGTCTGGGCGGACGGAGGCGGCGCTGTCTTTTGCCCGGGCAGAACCGGTTTCTCCGGTACCGGGGGGGCGGAAGGCGCAGGTGTCCGGGCTTTCTTCTTTTCTTGTTCAAAGAGCAGTTGGTTGTACTCTTGTTCCAGGCGGACATACTTGTCCGCAATGTTCAGGGTGGACATCAGCAGCCTGGCATAGGGACTGGTTTTCTCCTTTGCGCATCCCGGCAGTTTTTCAACCTTTGACATCTCACCCACCATCAGTTCTGCGATCTGCCTGGCTTTGGTGCGGCCGGTATCCCCGTCGATTTTAAATTTAAACTCACCACACTCGGTGTGGATGGTTAATACATCATTTTCAAGGCTGTAATTATTCTCTTTCACAGATCCAACTTTTTTAATGCGTTCAGTATTTTTTTTGATCCCCGGATTCTGGGGCGGCATTCCGTCACAGCCGTTTTATATACCATACTTAGGCAATAGATGCACCTGCCGGCAGGTTTTTACTTGCCTTTTACACGGGGGCCGGGGTATGAGGGGAGTAGCGTTCTTATTCAATTCTAACTGCCTGATCTGACAAGGCAACCATTCTGATGAGGTCTTGTGATATGCCGGATGATCATCACATTTTTTTAACCCTGCCTGAGGCCGTGGATGCGGTTGCGGCGGATTTCGGCTTTTACGGCGATCAGCCGGAACTCTTTGTGAAGGTGGCTCCCCTGATCCTGGAGAAAAACTGCCGGGTTGAGCGGCAGGGAGACGCTCGTCGGGTGCTGGTCCGCACACGGCAGGGGGCTGCATTTTCTCCCGTGGCACCCGATCGGTTGGGCTTTTACCTGGTTCACGCCCTTGAATCGGATGACAGGGATGCGAGCACCCTGGCAAAGATCTGCAGCCTGATATTTGAAACGGATGTGCGGCCGGTGTATGAAGATACGGTTCCGGGCCTGCGGATCACAGATCAGATGGCCGGGTTTCACTGCCGGCGCTGCGGGGAATGCTGCCGCCAACTGATCCATACCTGTGATACGGCGGATCTGGCGTTGTGGGAACGCCTGGGGCGGCAGGACATCCTGGCCCGGGTGAAAACGGTAACGGCGCAGGACGGCCGTGCCGTCCACCGGATCTGGGTTGACCCCGAAACCGGCCGGGATGAACAAACCTGTCCGTTTCTGGCACAGATACCCGGAGAACACCGGTACTACTGCCTGATCCAGGAGGTAAAACCCCGGGTTTGCCGGGACTATCCTTTAACCTTCAAGCATGCGCGGATGACCGGATGCAAGGGATTTGGCCCTTAAAAAAAACTGCAGCAAAAAAATTGCAGTTGAAAAAAATGAAAATAAGGCGTATAAAGTATCCCCTGAAAATCCGGGTGATTAGCCCGGGGTAATTGTGCCTGAAAAGGGCAAAGTGGACGAGTGGAATCCCGCTTAATAAATTCTCCCTCACTTGAAAAAGGTGGCTATGCTAAGTATTACAAAAGAGTTTCTGTTTGATGCGGCCCATACCCTGGAGCGCCGCGACCTTTCCCAGGAAGAAAACCAAGCGTTATACGGAAAATGCAGCCGGTTTCACGGACATACATACCGTCTCCAGATCACCGTATCCGGTGATGTGGGTGCGGACGGCATGATCATCAACTTCAGCCGGCTGAAGGATCTGGTGAAAGCGGCGGTGGTTGACCGGTATGACCATGCTTTTCTCAACGACCTGGAGGAGTACGAAGACCTGCCGCCGACGGCTGAAAATATGGTCCAGCACATCTTCCGGGTGCTGGACCCCGTGGTGGCCAAAATGGCTGTAAGGCTTGAATCCGTTGTGCTCTATGAAACCCCCACATCCTGGGCCACCATGACCCGGTAAATGTATTCCCCCGCAATAGTTATCTGGTTTGCGAACCGAAAAAGGCCTGGATATGCCCATGGAACATATGCGTTTAGAGGTATCTGAAATCTTTTCATCCCTCCAGGGGGAGGGCCCCTATACGGGCAGGCCGGCTGTTTTTCTTCGTCTCAGCCGGTGTGTGCCCCCCCACTGCCCCTGGTGCGATACCCCCTATGCCCTGGGCAAGGGGGAGAATATGTCCCCGGATCAGGTACGGGACCGGATGCTGGCCTTTGCCCCCGCCTTTGCCGTGATAACCGGGGGGGAGCCTTTTTTGCAGTGGGGCGCCGGGCTGGCCCTGCTGGAAAAAAAATTAATGGCTGCGGGCATGGAAATCCAGTACGAGACCTCCGGTAAACTGCCGATCCCCGTGGACTGCCGCGGCATAAAGATATGTTCGCCCAAGTTTATAGACGGCGCCTGGCGCTATGCCGAAGAAAATACGGGCCGTGCCGACCTGTTCAAGTTTCCGGCGGCGCCTGAAACAGAGGACCTGGACAGGATTCTTAAGTTTGTGGAGAAAAGGGACATCCCTAAAGAAATGGTGTGGATTATGCCCCTGGGCATCAGCCGTAAAACACAGCTCGAACGGATGCCGGCCCTGTGGGACTTTTGCACGGCCAGGGGGTTCAACCTGTCTTCCCGGCTCCATATCCTCACATTTGACGAAAAAAGAGGCGTATAATGAAAGAAGTGCTCATCGTATTATCCGGCGGCATGGATTCCGCCGTATTGCTCTGCCACCTGCTGGACAAAGGCCATAAGGTCCGTGCCATAAGTTTTGACTACGGGTCTCGCCACAACCCCAAAGAACTTGCCTGTGCGGCGGATTTTTGCCGGGAATTAGGGGTGGACCACAGGATTGTTGAACTGCCCTTTATCAACCGGCTTTTTTCCTCCAGCCTCCTGAAATCAGGCGAAGCGGTGCCGGACGGTTCCTACAAGGAAGAAAACATGAAAAGCACCGTGGTGCCTTTCCGGAACGGTATCATGCTGTCCATTGCCGCAGGCTACGCAGAGTCAAAGGGGGCACAGGCGGTTTGCCTGGCCTCCCACAGCGGGGATCATTTTATTTATCCGGACTGCCGTCCCGAATTCAACGCGGCCTTTGCCAGGGCGGTCAATCTGGGTACGGACGGGCAGGTGGACGTCCGGTTTCCCTTTGCGGAAATGGACAAACGGGACATCGCCGAACTGGGCAGGTCCCTGGGCCTTGATTTCACAAAGACCTGGACCTGCTATAAGGGCGGGGACATTCACTGCGGCACCTGCGGGGCCTGCGACGAACGCAAATATGCCCTGAATCACGTCGGGGGCCAGGACCCCACCGCCTATCTTCTGTAAAGGAGTGTCCTACCATGAATGCCCACAATCCCTTGGGGGAAAAGGTTTCCCACAGCCGGACCTACGACCCGTCACAGCTCTTTGCCGTTGATCGTCAATCGGCACGGGAGGCCTCCGGTATTTCCGATCCGCCGCCTTTTTGGGGCCGGGACATCTGGAATGCCTATGAAATTTCCTGGCTCAACCACCGGGGCAAGCCCGTGGTGGCCATCGGGGAGTTCGTTTTTCCCTGCGATACCCCGTGCATCGTTGAGTCCAAATCCCTGAAACTCTACCTGAACGCCTTTAATCAGACCCGGTTCGGCGTTGTTGATGAGGTGGCGGCATGCATCCGCAAAGACCTTTCCGCCTGTGTGAAAGGGAATGTAAAGGTGTCATTGGTGCTGCCGGATGCATTTGAAACGGAACTGGCCGTCCATACCCCGCAGGGGGCGTGCATCGACCATTTGGATGTGGATATTGATACTTACCATACCGACGCCGGGCTGCTGGCAACGGAAGATGGGATTGTTAAGGAGGTGCTTTACTCCAATCTTCTGCGCACCAACTGCCCTGTGACCGAACAGCCGGACTGGGGCACCGTGATTGTGGACTACCGCGGTGAAAAGATTTCAAGGCAATCCCTGCTGGCATACCTGGTGTCCTACCGGGATCATACCGGGTTCCATGAGAACTGCACCGAACAGATATTCTCCGATATCAAGGCCTGCTGCCGGCCGGACCACCTGACCGTCACTGCCCGCTTCACCCGGCGGGGCGGTATTGACATCAATCCGGTACGAACGGATCGGAAGCCGGCAAAAGGAAGCTGCGCTGACGGAAGCCCGTCACTTGACCCGATGAACCTCCGGCTGGCCCGGCAGTAAAAAACGGGCTGACCCCATGGGAGAAAAACCTGCAACAAAGGATCTGGCAGCCCGGGAAACTGAAAGCGGATATCAGCCTTCGCAGATGAGCCGTTGGTTCCGGGCAGACACCCGGGCCCCCCGCGCCGTTGTTCTCCTGATTCACGGCCTGAACCAGAAACCCTCCTCGTGGCAGGCCCTGACAGAGGCCTTGAACGCATGGGATATCCATGTCTTTCGCCTGACCCTCCGGGGCCATGGCGGTGCGGCCTTTGAGAATATGAAGCCCGTGACCATGGCGGACTGGCGGCAGGATTTCATGGACGGGGCCGCAGAACTGGCCAAGGCATACCCGGGGGTGAAAAAGGTATTGATCGCCTATTCCCTGGGCGGGCTGGTCTCCCAGGAAACCCAGTTGGCATTGGGAGAACAAGTGTTTGATGCCCAGATCCTCATGGCACCCAGCCTTCGCCTGAAACCCTACGTCCATCTGATGAAGCCCATGGCCCGTTTCGTGCCTGCCATTCCTTCCCGAACCCCCAGGGATTACCGGGCGAACTCTCCTTCCACGGCTTCTGCCGCTTATCTGGCCCTGTTCGGTCTTCTGGCAAGCTTTCGCTCATTTGATTGCCTGGATACTATCAACGTAAATACCCTGGTGCTGATGCACAAAGATGATGAGGTGGTCTCCTACAAGGGGATCCACCGGATGATCGGCCGTTACGGGCTGGACCGATGGCAGATGGTGCCCGTTGAGGCCCACAACAGCCGGCTTGAAGCGGATTTCAAACACATGATCATTGATCCGCATTCCCTGGGGGACCGGGGCTGGGCTTTTTTGACCCGTGCCATTGCCCGGTTCGTTTCGAACCTGTAATAGGGCCTGGCGTAAGCCCACAAATATTGTTCCGCCCTTTAGGGGAATGAAAAAACATGGTATGACATCATTAAATCAGAACCAGTACGATCTTTAAGACGGCCAAAAGGAGCTTTCATTATGGGCGATGCCATTCGGAATCTTCGTATCCGGTTTTACGGTGTTCAGGGCAGCGGGTCCACCTTTCCCTCCCGCGACGAATTAAACGCACTTCAGGAACTGATGGATTATGAATTGCTCAATGCAGTTTTCCAGGATATTGCCGGCCATATGGACGATGCCAATCGCCTGGATAGCTCCCTGGAAGATTACCTGGGAGGCCCTGTCAACCGGAAGACCCTTTTAAAATACCGGGACCGCTTTGATATCGATATGCCAAGGATCTACGGGGGATGGACCACCTGCATCCACGTGGAAACGTCCGACGGTTACGATATCGTCCTGGACTGCGGCTCCGGATTCCGCAACTGCGCCAAGGACCTCCAGGCCAAATGGGAGGATAAAAAGAAACGGGAACTCCATATTTTCGGCAGCCACTCCCATTTCGACCATACCGAAGGCTTTGACCAGGCCGCGGTCTGCTTTGATCCCAGAAATACCCTGATCATCCACGGCAACTACCAGTACCTGTACTCCCTGAACTCCTATCTGGGCATCTTTTCCCGCCATGTGCCCGAAGATGTCTTAGGATTGCAGACCCCCATCAACTTTTCCAACATGCCGGGCAAGTTCAAAGGGGTCGAAATCAGGGATATGTCCGATCCTGTTGTATCGGCCCGCCATGAAAGCGTTCACTGGGATCTGCACGACGTAACCCGGCCCATTGAGATCGGCGATACGAAAATCACCGCATTTTTTGTCTATCATCCCGCGCTGTGCCTGGCCTACAGGATCGAGCACGGCGGCAAGGTATTCATCTACTGCACCGACCACGAACTGCGCCACGGGGATGATCCGGAAGCACCGGAGCAGAAAAAGAGCGAAGCGGCCGAAGCCCGCCTGGTGAAGTGCGCCATGGAGGCCGATGCCATGTACAGGGACGGCCAGTATCTGCGCAGTGAATACGACGGCCTCACCGGAATCGGCACCTCCGGTCCCGTTCCCCGGATCGACTGGGGGCATTCCTGCATCGAAGACGTGGAGGCCATGGCACTGAAGTGCCGGATCAAGCATACCTATATCGGCCACCACGACCCCAACCGGGAATGGTCGGAGCGCAACTGGATGGACGATGCCCTGGCCAGGGGCTCAAAAGGGCGGCGCGAGAAAATAGAATTTGCCCGCGCCGGCACGGTGATTGACCTGTAAGTCCAAGTATACGGCAGGGATAGGTATCTGCGGCAGGACGTGTTGTCTGACTATTATTGAGAAAGGCCCTTCCTATATCGCCATTCAGGAAATCATCTGTTCCACAAGGCCGGTGAAGGATTCCTCCACCCCGGTTCCCAGTTTGGCGGAGCTTTTAATAACCTGCCAGCCTTTGGCCGCCATTTCGTCCATAATGTGCTGGCCAAGTTCCCACTCCTGGGTCAGATCGCTTTTATTGACCACGGCCACAAAGGGAATCTCTCCTACGGTTTCCACCACCCGTTCGTGGATATCCAGGGCCTGTTCATAGCTGCCGGCCCTTGTCCCGTCAATGACGAGCAGATAGCCTTCGGACCCCTTAAGATAGGTGGGGGGGATGGAAAATTTTTCTTCTTCCCCTGCAATATCCCAGAGCATCAGCTTCACATCCTGGCCGTTAACGGAGACAGTCTTCTTATCGATTTTCACCCCAAGGGTGATCTGGTATTTTTCACTGAAAATGCTGTGGACATAATTGCTGACCAGACTGGTTTTTCCCACACCCCATCCGCCGAGCATACAGATTTTTTTGACGATCACTTGGAAAGCCCCCCGCTGCAAGTTTTGCTGTTTGTGGTTGTGATTCCGCGGTCCCTTTAACTTTCCACAGGATCGGGTGTAAGTCAAGTTCCCGCAATGGGGTCTGAGCATATTACCGGTTCGGCATCTTGATATCTTCCATTAACTTCCGGAATGCACTTACACTGAGGCGGTCCAATAGATATGTTGCCCCTTCTTCCCTGAGTTTGTCTAATTTTGATCCGGTTCCGATAAATGCAATGCCCAGTTTCCGGGTCGCTCTCAAATCCCAGTGACCATCACCGACATAGATACTGCCCGAAAGATGTCCACCCGCTTTTTCCACAGCCGCTTTTATGATCTCAGACCTGTTGTAAAAATCAGACGAAGTCACCATGGGAATATTATCAAAGGGGATACCGGATGCTTTGAGTTTTACCAGGATACTATCCCGCCAATCCCCTGTGGCGATTGCCACCGGTATGCCATGCTGCTGAAGATCCTGCAGTACCGAGGCCGCTCCTTCTCTGGCAGGGAACGCATCCGGATCATTTTCAATGGCCTGCCTGATTCGGTCAACAACACCTTGGCGTGTTTTGGCCTCAATAGCCAATTTTTCTTTCTCTGTCGCCCCGTCCAGCGCCTGATGAACGATTGACTTGGCCGTCACCTCTTTGAGCGACTCAAAAAAGCTGGACGTCAAGGAAAAGCCGGCAGCTTCCTTGAATGCCTCATCAAAGCATTTCCAATCGGTTTGTTCACCATCAATCAGGGTACCGTCAACATCGAATACAATCATTGCTTTCACCTTTGCATGAAAAATAAGATGTCTTCATCTACGAACCGGCAAACTCAACAAGCGCCTCACCGGCCAGCCGATATCCCACCCATTCATCTTGCGGCTTGGCCCCAATGGATTGGTAGAATGATATGGCCGGCGTATTCCAGTCCAGGACACTCCATTCAAACCGGCCGCAGCCTTTTTCAACAGCGATCTTAGCCAGGTGTTTCAGCATGGCCTTTCCGGCACCGGCCCCCCGATGTTCCGGCGAGATGTACAAATCTTCCAGATATAACCCGCTTTTTCCCAACCAGGTTGAATAGTTGTAAAAATAAACCGCATAACCAATAGGCTCAGCATCTGCCTGGCAAATGAGGGCATGGGTTGTGGAAGACGCACCAAAAAGTGATGCCCTGATGTCCGATGTGGTTGCAACCACTTGGTTTGCAGCTTTTTCATAGGTGGCAAGTTCAGTCACAAACTTTAAGATCAAAGCCGCATCCTCTGCCGTTGCTTTCCTGATTTCTATATGCCTCATTGATGCTCCAGTTGCTGTTGCTGTGTTAAATCCAAAGTTAACCGGTTGTCGAAATTCCCGGGAAGGTAAGGGATAGGGAATAAGGGTGTGCGGGCTGTCAGTAGGCAGGGAAGGGGAAAGGGGTTCCGCTAAATCCCAGCCGGTCGTCCTGACCGGCTGAGAAGCGTGAGCGCGCCTGCTCGCCTGTCCTGACATCAGCCCCGCTCAACGCCACTCCACCCCTTCCCCCTTCCCTGCCTGAACCCTCCTGGTTTGCCCCATGGTTGATTACCCTTTGAGGAGAATACCAGTCTATTCACATGACAACCGTTTTAACCATACATAGGGTGGTGTATAACATTGATGACCGTTCTAAGTCCCCCCTTTACTCCTATTACAACGAGGACACATGGGCTGTATGTTTGTGATATCGTTTTCTAAAATGATATTGGTACTAAAAAAATTGCTGAACCTTTGCATACCGGGTGGACGAATTTGGATTTCAGTGCCGTTACTTCTCGTTCGATACTCAACCTCAGCTACAGGCTGTCCATAGTAGTTAATATATCCGTTCGGTAGGGCGTTAAGGTTAAAAACTTCCGATTTATTTAAGGCATATAATAAACCGTTTTTACCAATTCCCCACCTATTATTTCCCACCGGATTTCTATTGAGCCTATAATCATTGCGGTTTGTGAAATGTACCCTCATTCTTACCCTCGGGATGATGTGATCCATATCCGATATATCGATTGGCAAAATTCTTTCACAATCTCCAGGGCATCTAAATGAGTCCCAAGACCACTGGGAACCATACTTTATAAAGGCCTCATCTCGTGCGCCTCTCAGATTATCAGCAGCAATATAAGATGTCCTTTCAACTTGATACTCCCTATTCATAAAAAAGACTGTCCATCCCCAATTATATCGCATCATATCTCTTGTGGAGTCCCAGTTTACGCCTCCCCTTGGACCCAAAATAACACAAGTGAAAATTGCCATAACACCTCCTTTTAAATTTGGCACTATACAAATTATATGTTTGGTCTTTTGCCTTTCCATTTAAGACATGAGCAATCAAATCGTATGTTTCGGGGCGATAATCATTTTTTCAGATAGTGTGGACAAGCCAGTTCCGTTCTTTGAGCAATGCATCAAACCATAGTTGGGGGGAGCAATTCACCATTGTTCGCAGACTTCAGTAAACGACCCATTGTCTGTATCGGTTCTTTCTGGAAATATGGCGTAAATCGCCGTATTTTTTCTAATGGAATTTTTAATCTTTTTCCAATTCTAATTCATAATTCAAATATTGTATAACCACCTCCCAATTTAATACGGATAGAATGAGAAAATGGGTTGATACTGTCAAAATCGGTTTGAAAATAAACTCTCAGATGGAAGATATAATATTCTATTAACGTGATTTTTGTAACGCCTCCAACCAGCCGCACGACTTTTTGCGTCGCATCAATCAGCTATTTCGTGCGATTTATTTATTCACTGGACGATGAATTAAAATCACATCACCCGAAACATTTTTCTGAGTAGTAAATGGAAAAACTCGTTCCATTCTCCAAAAGTTTAAAAATGATGGCGCAAAATCAACAATTATCGCCATGTCTATGTAATCCACACCAAAAGGGAGTTTTAATCCTCCAAGTGCACAATAAGCGGTGTCAGATTCACCAGATGATATTTTATCAGCAACATGAATAGGGTTGAATAGCCGGGATTTGTAATCTGTGACACCGATGATCCTTTTTTCTCTCTTGCTCTTAACTTCATGTATTGCGCTTAAAATTCTAACATCATACAAAGGAAGAAAACCTTCATTAGTAATTCTAAATAATGTTTTTAATGGATTTTTTGGGTCCAAATAACTGTCTGGTTCAACAGATACTTTTGGATACAATGTAACCACAACGCCTAAAACAACTGCAAACACGGCAAATGTTTTCCAGACATAGGAGAAAAAAGTTTCTTTTGAACGACTTTTTCCAGGTCCTTTGTATACATGCTGAGGTTTTTTCCGGCGTTTATTTTTTTTTCGTTTTTTTGTAGATTTTGACATTTTATCTCACTAATGCAAAACGCTATGCTCAGGAGCGTCTAAAATATGGAGCGAGGAACCAACGCAGCTTTTTGGTGCCCCTTGCAGCGTGTTTGTTAGGGGGTATTTTCAATACTTTCATACAGTACTTTTTTTGCATCATATGCGACACTTACAAGATCACTAAGTGCATCATCAGCGGGTCTACTGTGAGATAGGCTATCTAATACAATTTGAACCGGAACATCGAGTTCTTGTTCGATGATATTTGTCCGTGGAATTTTGGCTTTGCGACGTTGTGCCCATGACATGGGTTTAGAATGCCATGTTACATCTCTATAGCAGTTACCAAAACCTACACTCATTAAACCCGTCGGGAAATCTGGCACTTGGCTTTGGATCATGGTGCTTGAAATTTGAGTGTAGTTACCTGTTGGAATAAGAAGTTTATGTTTATCAATTACATCAAGATCGTGAATCGCACATAAAAATTTATTTCCATTTTCTCGGTAGGGTTTTAGTGAATCTAAGGCATTAGCAAATGATTCAGAAACTCTTTTGGGTAAACCAGGTAAAATTGACTCTTTAAGTGCTTTTTCATTTTTAGTTATTGGAAATTGAATGTTTTTTCTTTCACCTTCAGATCTTGCATGTGCATTTGTACAATCCCAATACACGTGATCTAAAGACGCTCTCAGATTATGAATGATATCACCGATGATAATAGTAGCTTCATTCACAATCTGCTCATTTTTTTTGGCAAAAATCGACTTTTCACCGGTTTTAAAATTTGTTTCAAGCATATATTGAAAAGGCTTTGTAGATTGAAACAAAGATTTCAACTCAGCAAGGTGTTTTTCTGCTCTTTGAATTTTTAGAGTTGCGCTGTTCATAATTTGAACCATAGCTAAACATAATGTGTGATTCTATATATCGTTATTATCCGACAAAACGAAGACAGACCGGGCATAAAATTGATAGTCAAGTTTATTGGACATAAACATGATTTTCGGGAAAAGGCAAGAATTTGCCTATGGTATTATTATGTTTCTTTAGGTTCGAAACATGGGCGTTTCTTATCATCCGCTGTTTTGGGAGGGGGGGTGAAGAAATGTCCTGCGCCATCCATTAGACCAGGAGGGCCAGGCAGCTGGTGCCGTGGAGGCCCGGAATGGCGTAAATTTTCGGGGCGTCATGGACTGTAAGAACCGGAAATTTCCGCTGCTTCGCCGCCCATGGACGGGCGGCGGGGCTTTAATGGAGGGTCCCGCGGGGCCGGCTGCCGGGTAGATGACTCCTTTTGTGGGAGGAAGGGTCTGGAAATCCGAAATCAGATAGACCCCAAAAGGCGGTGTTTTAGACGGCGTTTGACCTGAACTTCAAAACAGGATAGAGAATCGCCGGTAGCAGACTTTCAATAATAGGGTAAGGAAACGGATCAGGTGAAGGTACTTTTTCTCGAATCGTTTTACGGCGGTTCCCACAAGGATTTTGCTCAGGGATTTTGCGGGTATTCGGAACATGAGGTCACGGTTGTCAGTCTGCCCCCGCGGTTCTGGAAGTGGCGGATGCGCGGGGCGGCCCTGCAGTTTGTGAAGCAAGCGCAGGATCTGTCGTCATATGACGTGATTTTTGCCACGGATCTCATGGATCTGACTGATTTCAAGGGACTTGCCGGACCGGATTGTCCCCCGGTGGTGTTTTACTTCCACGAAAATCAACTGTCCTATCCCCTGGCTCCCAATGAAAAACGGGACTTTCATCTGGGATTTACCAATATCGTTTCTGCAGCAGCGGCAGATGCCGTGGTGTTCAACTCCTGTTTCCACAGGGATGATTTCTTCAACGCCGCCCGAAAGCTTTTGCGCAAGATGCCGGATACAAGGCCGGGTTGGCTGCTGGACGATATTGAGGCGAAGACCTGCGTGATTTATCCGGGGATCCGGCTGCCGAAAGGAAGGACACCCGGAATCAGTGGCAGTGGCCTGGACAGACCGTTGATCGTCTGGAACCACCGCTGGGAGTATGACAAGAATCCGGACCTTTTTTTCCGGGTGCTGGGACGGCTGAAGGAAAAAGGCGTCGGCTTTTATCTGGCCTTGCTGGGGGAGCAGTATGACAAGGTGCCGCAGGTGTTTGAACGGGCCAAAGACACCTTCCGGGATGAGATTCTTGTGGCGGGGTACCAGGCATCTGGTGAGGTATACAGGGAATGGCTGTCCAAAGGCCGGGTGGTGGTCAGTACGGCCATTCAGGAGAATTTCGGCATTGCCGTGATGGAGGCTACGGCGTACGGGTGTTTTCCCCTGCTGCCGGACCGGCTCTCCTATCCGGAACTGGTACCGGAACGGTTTCGGCGGGATGTGATCTACAGCAGTGAAAAGATGCTGCTGGAAAAGCTGACAACTGCCCTGACCACAGCGGACGGTCTTGTACCGGCCCGACGTGCGCTGGCCCAGAATGCCGCCCGGTTTTCATGGGAGGCGATGATCGGGGAATACGACCGTCTTCTGGCGGAGACGGCAAGGGGAAAAAAGGCAGGAACGGTCAAGACATCATCCCGGGGTAATTGTAAGGTCTAAGACAGGACGGAGTGAATAACTGTTTTTTTGGGGAGGGCCATGGGATACCTGGATAATAACAACTGGGCGACCGCATACATCGAAGCCAACCTTCACCGGAATATCCGTGCGGGTGAGGTGGCCGCGGAGGCAGGATATTCCCTGTTCCACTTCCACCGGATTTTTCTGGCTGCCACGGGGGAACCCTTGAAGACCTATATCAGAAAGCGCAGGCTGACCCTGGCTGCAAGGGCTCTGATAGAGGAGGATGCCGGGATCATCGATATTGCTTTGGATGCCGGATTTGAATCCCAGGAGGCCTTTACCCGGGCCTTTAAAAAGATGTTCGGCCTGCCCCCGGGCAGGTTCCGGAAGCAGAAACACCATTATCCGTCCAGATATAAGAATCGATTTACAATGAACCCGTTTAGGGAGGAAGGAAGGATGATGACACCGGAGATCATGGAAAAAAAGGGCTTCAAAGTTGTGGGGATAGGGTATTTCGGCACCAATGAAAACAATGAAATTCCTGAGCTTTGGGATGAATTTATGGACCGGGCGCATGAGATCGGCAACCCCGGAAATCCCGCCCATTTTTACGGGCTGTGCAACGTACCCCAGGAGGGTGCCGCTCCCTCCAACGGCAATACCGCCTTTGAATATGTGGCCGGCAGGGAAGTCTTAAGCTGTGAAGATATCCCCGAGGGCATGGTGGCCCGGGAGGTGCCGGACGGAAAATATGCCGTGTTTACCCACCGGGGATCGTTGGATAATCTGAAAACCACCTATGGATATATCTATGGGGAGTGGGCCAGAAATCAGGGAATGGATATTCTTTCTGAAAATTTTGATTTTGAGTTTTACAATGAGCGTTTTGATCCGGCAGGTTCCGACAGTTCGGAACTCTATATTTATATTCCGGTAAAATAAATGATCTATTGTAAATGATCCGGGTGCAGGGGGTGAAAAAAGGCTGCGGTGCATCAATTTAACTTATTGATATGCATATATTCTTCAGTGTTCCTTAATCATATCCGGCGAACTAACCAAATTCATATACCGGGTTGCGAATTCGCAGCCCGGCGCTTTTTTTTGCGATACCACGGTGTGGGATTTGGGGCGCAAATCCCACTAAAATAGTGGGATAACCCGCTGATAAAAAATCAAAATCTCCTCTTGACGAATCAAAAAAATCACTTTAAGGTGAAATCTTTTCTTGGAAATACCAGAGAAAAAATGACGGATTTTTTTAGTTAGCTGAACGCTTGGGTCGTCCACAATTGTAAAAAAATCAAGAAGGTTATACCTAACCGGCATTTATTTAGCGTCTACCGGTAAATACGTGCTGTGACATAAATATGAAGGCTGGTTGTTCATAAAAGAGAATGACCGGAGCGGTTTTGTATTTTAAACCCAAACGGATTAACGCATATGCAGCTTTCACAACAGCAGATTGACTATTGTATGGAGTGCGGGGTCTGCACCGGGTCCTGCCCGGTGGCCATGGAACTGCCCGGGTTCTCCCCCAGGCAGATGATTAAACGGGCCATGGCCGATCCCCAAGGAGAAATCCTGGACTCCCAGGATCTTTGGGCCTGCCTGTCCTGTTCAAGGTGTTCGGACCGTTGCCCCGTGGAAATCGACTTCCCCGCTTTTATCAGGGAATTCCGCCATCAGGCGAAGTTGAAAGGCAATACCGCCAAACCGGCCCACCACGGCATGTTCCAGACCATGACCCGTATACAGACGGCACAGATCCGAAATGATAATTTCACGGCAGGGGCCAAGCGGACGAGCTGGGCGGCGGAGACCTGTAAAACGGCGTCAAGCGGCGACTACTTTTATTTTTCCGGCTGTATTGCCCAGTACGATGTGGCATTCCAGTACCTGGATCTGAATATGATCGACACCGCAAAGAACAACCTGCGACTTCTCAACGCCCTGGGAATTACCCCGGTGGTCTCGGCGCAGGAATGCTGCTGCGGCCACGACGCCCACTGGAACGGGGATGACGAAACCGTAGAAGTTTTAGCGAAGCAGAATCTTGACGCCATCCGCGAATCCGGTGCCAAGACCGTTATTTTCGGTTGTCCCGAGGGGTACGCCATGTTCAGGGAAGTCTATGCGGACCGTTTCGGACCCCTGGAATTTGAGGTGGTGCACATCACCGAATTTCTGGCCCGGCAGATGGCCGAGGCAAATACCCGGCTTGCAGATGCTAACGGGGTCCGGGTCACATTCCAGGACCCCTGCCGCCTGGGCCGTAGAAGCGGTATCTACGAAGCCCCCAGGGAACTGATCGGCATGGTGGATGGCGTTGAGTTGACGGAGATGGAGCACAACCGGGAAAACGCCATTTGCTGCGGCACCACCGGCTGGATGCAGTGTTCCTCCTGTTCCAAGCTTATGCAGATCCAGCGGCTGCGGGAAGCGGACGCTGTCGGTGCCCAGGCCATTGTTACGGCCTGTCCCAAGTGCCAGATCCATTTGACCTGTGCCAAAAAGAATACGGATCACGACATTGAGATCATCGATCTTGCCACCTTCCTCATGGACCGGCTGACAGGATCGGATGACAATAGAGAATAATCAGGAGTAAATCATGGGAACTACGAATACGATTCACGGGTCAGTGATGGTGGTGGGTTCCGGTATTGCCGGGATGCAGGCCGCCCTGGACCTGGCGGATTCCGGATACCAGGTGCACCTGGTGGAAAAAAAGGCGTCCATCGGCGGGGTCATGGCCCAGCTGGACAAGACCTTTCCCACCAACGACTGTGCCATGTGAGTGATCTCACCCAAACTGGTCGAGGTCGGCCGGCACCTGAACATTGAACTCCATACCCTGACGTCCGTTGAGGCCATTGACGGCGAGCAGGGCGATTTTACCGTTACCCTGAAACAGTCCCCCCGCTACGTGGACATGGACAAGTGTATTGCCTGCGGGGAATGTACCAAGAAATGCCCGGGCAAACCCGAGGACCCCTTCAACGAGGGACTGGTGAAGCGAAAGGCCATTTACGTGGACTATCCCCAGGCCGTGCCCCTGAAGTACGCCATTGATCCGGGATCATGCCTTAAGCTGATCAAGGACAAATGCGGCACCTGTGCCAGGGTTTGTCCCACGGGGGCCATCAACTATGAAGATACGCAATCCACATCCACTATTCATGTGGGCTCCGTGATCATGGCACCGGGATTCAAACCCTATGATCCCGGCGGACTGGACAATTACCAGTACAAGGCGTTTTCCAACGTTATCACCAGTATCGAATATGAACGCCTGCTTTCTGCCGGCGGTCCCACCGGCGGCCATATCGAATGCGCCACCGAGGATAAGAAGGTGAAACGGGCACCGAAGAAAATCGCCTGGCTCCAGTGCGTGGGCTCCAGGGATCAGAACAAGTGCGGCAACGGGTATTGCTCTTCGGTGTGCTGCATGTATGCGGTGAAAGAGGCCGTGATGACGGCAGACCATATTGAAGGGGACTTCGAGGCTTCCATCTTCTTCATGGACATGCGGACCTACGGCAAGGATTTCGAGAAATACTACGAACGGGCCAAGGCTGAAGGGGTCCGGTTTGTGAGATCACGTATCCATACCATCACGGAAAACGAGGACAAGAGCCTGTCCTGCACCTATGTTACCGAGGACGGCCGGAACGTTGTCGAGGACTTTGACATGGTGGTGCTGTCCGTGGGCATGGAGACGCCCAAAGATCTGGCTGAAGAGGTGGCCAAAATGGGCATCACCCTGAACGCCGACAACTTTGTGGAAACCCGTCTGTTCGAACCGGTATCCACCAGCCGGGACGGCATCTTCGTTTGCGGGGCGCTTGCCGAGCCCAAAGATATTCCCATGTCGGTCATGGAAGCTTCTGCAGCGGCCTGTGATGCCGGGGCAGCCCTGGCAAAAGCCAGGGGAACGCTCACCAAAACCAAGACTTACCCCGAAGAAAAACGGATGGGTCTGGAAGACCCGAGGATCGGTGTTTTTGTCTGCAACTGCGGCACCAATATCGGCGGCGTGGTGGATGTGCCCGGTGTGGCCGAATATGCAAGACGTCTTCCCCATGTGGCCTACGTGGAAGAAAATATGTTCACCTGTGCCCAGGATACCCAGGATAAACTGCGGGAGATCGTGGCCGAAAAAGGGTTGAACCGCATCGTTATCGCGGCCTGTACCCCCAGGACCCATGAGCCCCTGTTCCAGGAAACGCTCAGGGACGCAGGCCTGAACAAGTATCTGGTGGAAATGGCCAATATCCGTAACCAGTGTTCCTGGGTCCATGCCAAGGAACCTGAGCTTGCCACGGAGAAATCCAAGGACCTGGTGAGAATTGCGGTGGCCAAAGCCGCCCTGATGAATCCCCTGGATCAGCCCGAGGTGGGTATTGTTCAAAAAGGCCTTGTCATAGGCGGCGGGGTTGCCGGTATGACGGCGGCCCTGGGACTTGCCGACCAGGGATTCCATACCTATCTCATTGAAAAAGGTGAGACTTTGGGCGGCTATGCCCTCAGCCTGGACCATGCCTGGACCCATGAGCCCATCGCCGAAAACGTTAAGGCCATGGTGGCGCGTGTGCAGGCCCACGAGGGAATCGAAGTGCTCACCGGTGCCGAAGTGGCTGAGACCAAAGGGTTTGTGGGCAACTTCAATACCATAGTTAAAGCGGGCGGACTTAATGGCGATGCCAGAGATACGGTTCTGGATCACGGCGCCGTCATCATTGCCACCGGGGCCAAAGCAGGGATTCCGGACGAGTATCTTTACGGTAAAGATCCCCGGGTCTTTAACCACGTGGATTTGGACCCGGCCATGCGTGACAATCCCGACATGGTGAAAAAGGCGGCTTCCGCCGTCTTCATCCAGTGTGTGGGCTCCAGGGAAGAGGGCCGCCCCTACTGCTCCAAGGTCTGCTGCACCCATTCCATCAAAAAGGCCATCCAGTTCAAGGAGATCAACCCGGACATGGACGTCTACGTCCTCTACCGGGATATCCGGACTTACGGCCGCAGGGAGTCCTTGTACCGGCAGGCCCGGGACAAGGGCGTTATCTTCATCCGTTACAGCCCGTCTGAGAAACCCGTTGTCACTGCCAAAGAGAACTGCCTGGACATACAGATAAAGGAACGGATTCTCGGCATGGACATTCATGTGGAAGCCGACTTTTTGGTACTGGCCTCCGCCATCGTGGCCGAAGGCAACGAAGACCTGGCACAGAAGTTCAAGCTCACCCTCAACGATGACAAGTTCTTCATGGAAGCCCACGCCAAACTGCGGCCGGTGGATTTTGCCACCGACGGTGTCTTTCTCTGCGGTACGGCCCACTATCCCAAGCCGGTTGAAGAATGCATCGCCCAGGCCAAGGCTGCTGCTTCCAGAGCGATTCGTGTGCTGTCCAGGGACAGCGTCACCGTGGACGGGGTGGTTTCCGATGTGGATTCAGCCCGCTGCCGCGGATGCGGTGCCTGCGAGGCTGCCTGTCCCTTCGGTGCCATTGAAACCTATGTCACCGATGCGGGCGTGACGCTGGCCCGGGTCCAGCAGGCCCTGTGCAAGGGGTGCTCCGCCTGTACGGTTGCCTGTCCCACAGGCGCCGCAGGAGTTTCCCATTACAACAATGAAGTGCTGGCCATGGTTGAGGCCGCTTTAGAAGAAGGATAACACTATGAGTTTCGATCCCCAGATCATTACCTTTGCCTGCAACTGGTGCTCTTACTCCGCCGCCGACCTGGCCGGGGTCAGCCGCTTCCAGTATCCGCCCAACATGCGGATCATCCGGGTCATGTGTTCGGGGGGCATTACCCCCAATTACATCCTCAAAGCCTTTGAAAAGGGGGCGGACGGTGTCCTGGTCTCCGGCTGACACATGGGAGACTGCCATTACCTGGACGGTAATGTAAAAGCCACCAAGACCTTTGAGATGACAAAGGAACTTCTGGACCTGCTCGGCATCGATACGAACCGGGTGCGGCTGGAATGGATCTCGTCGGCCGAGGGCAACAAGTTTGCCGATGTGGCCAATGAATTTACGGAAAAGATTAAAGCGCTGGGGCCTGCCAATATCCGCTCCAACGCCGCGTAGCGAATACATAACGAGGAGAAAGCACCGTGACTGACAACATACTTGTCCTTGGCGGCGGTATTGCCGGTATCCAGTCTTCACTGGACCTGGCGGAAATGGGATTCAAGGTCCACCTGGTGGAAAAGCTGCCGTCCATCGGCGGCAAAATGGCCCAGTTGGACAAAACCTTTCCCACCAACGACTGCGCCATCTGAATCCTCTCGCCGAAGATGCTGGATGTCGGTCGACATCCCAATATAGAGTTGATGGCCTACAGTGAACTTAAGGGGCTTGAAGGTGACGCCGGGAATTTTACTGCCAAGGTGTTGAAAAAGGCAAGGTACGTGGATGCGGACAAGTGCACGGGCTGCGGTGCCTGTGTCGAGGTCTGCCCTACGCCCGTGTCTGACCTTTATAACGAGGGGCATGCGGACCGCAAGGCCGTTTACTCCTGGTTTGCCCAGGGCATCCCCTCCACCCATGCCATAGATACGGACCACTGCCGGGTGTTTCAGGGCAAACGGTGCGGGATCTGCGCTAAAAAGTGCGAGGCCGATGCCATTAATTTTGATCAGACCGAGGAAACGGTGGAACTGAATGTGGGCGCTGTGGTCGTGGCCACGGGGTACGACGTGTTTGATCCTGGAAAGATCCCCGAATACCGGTATAAGACCCTTGACAATGTGATC
>MDTD01170161.1_pt1 | contig 19697 bp, 16 predicted proteins | sample 811221 | NCBI WGS metagenome assembly MDTD01 (sample SAMN05326646, study PRJNA326480) | marine metagenome | isolation source: seawater | place: Pacific Ocean: South West | collected 2011 | reverse complement strand
TTAGAGGGACAGGAATTGCCCTAAAGAATATAGATAAATTTAAGTCTGTTCTAATCAAGTAATTTTTTAATGCAATCAATAATTAATTCCATAGTTAAAAATAGGAACTTAATTATATACCTTTTCCTTTCATTTGTTACTTTTAACTATCTATACAATAATAGTTCAGTTCACTACTCCGGAATTGGAAAAGTTGGAACATTCATTTCTGGTTCAACTTCAAGTATTTACTCATACATAAATTCTTATTTTAATCTGAGACAAGAGAACAATAAGTTAATTGAAGAAAACCTAGAATTAAAAAAAATTGAGTCTCAATTTTTTGAAATTTCTGATACAAAAAATATTTCAGACAGTAAAATCGATAAAATTATTAGTGCTAAAGTAATATTTAACTCAATTAACAAAAATAAAAATATTATAGTAATCAATAAGGGAAGACTTAACGGTATAACTAAAGAAATGGGTGTTATATCTTCACGAGGGGTTGTTGGAGTTATAAAAAATATAACAGACAATTACTCTTCAATTGTTTCATTACTTAATACAGACTTAAAGATAAATGCTATTTTGAAAAACTCTTCAACTATAGGATCAATAAGTTGGAATGGATTGGACCCTAGAATTGTTCAACTTAATGATATTCCTCTAAGTAGTTCAATAAAAGTTGGAGATACAATTGTAACTGGAGGTATGTCATTTTATTTTTCGAGGGGAGTTCCCATTGGCACGATAGAAGATTATACCAATACATCACTCGAGGGATATTATTCTATAGATGTATTAATTTTCAGCGACTTTTCTTCACTTTCTAATCTTTACATATTAGAAAGAACGGATAATGATGAAATTAAATTCTTATTAAATGAATAAAGAGTTAGCAAAAGATATAATTCTATCATTTGTAATTGTATTATCTCAATTATTGATTTTCAATCATATTAATCTTTTTGGAACTGTAAATCCTTTTATATATGTTTCTTTATTCATCCTTTATAAAACAACATATGATAAAACATTTTTGATACTATATGGGTTTTTAGTTGGATTAATAATTGATTTGTCATTACAAACCTATGGTACCCATACCCTGGCCTCAATTACATTATGTTATTTGAGAGAAAGAATAGTGAAATATTCATTTGGAGTAAACTCTATATTACCATTAGCAATGATTAGGGGTACACAACTAACAAATAGAGTAACATATTTCTTCATAATCATATTTCTTCATTCATTTATTTATTTTTCTTTAATCTTTTTTAATTTCGAATTTACATTAACTATTTTTTTATATACTCTTATTAATTCAATTGTTAACTTTATAGTCATTTGGATTGTCTCTAAGTTAATTTTCGAAAAATAAAAATGATAAGGAAGAATCTCTTAATTTGGATTACTATATTTAGCTCTGTAATTTTTATAATTCAGCTTGCTTCTCTTCAGCTTGCCAGTGATTCTTTTAATAGAGATTTTGCAGTACAAGAAATCTCAGTCTACCCTGAAAGAGGTTTAATTTTTGATAGAAACGGCGAATTATTAGTTGCAAATCAACCAATGTACGAGTTGATTATTATACCAGAAAATACAGTTGAATTTGATACAATTCAACTATCAAATTTAATTGGTATTGAACATAACGACTTATCTAAAAGAATATCATCTGCAATAAAATATTCAACAAAACTACCTTCTGTTATCAAATCTCAAATTTCAAAGGAAGAAAATGCTTTTTTACAAGAAAAAATCTGGCAATTTGATGGTTTTTATCTAAGAAAAAACTCTGTAAGAGATTACATAAGGCCTTTTGCAAGTAATGTAATAGGTTATACTGGTGAGGTTGATCAAAATGATATAAACTCAAATCCATATTATGAAAAAGGAGAAATGATCGGTAAGCAGGGTATTGAAAGCTATTATGAAGAAAGATTAAGAGGAGTTAAAGGCAAGAGATATTTTCAAAAAGATAGGTTTAATAGGATCATTGGTCCATATAATGATTCAAAAAAAGATATATCACCAAAAAAAGCTGATAATCTTACTTTAACAATTGATATTAAACTGCAAGAATATGCTGAAAGTTTACTAAATAATAAGAGAGGAGGAATTGTTGCAATTGAGCCATCTTCTGGAGAGATACTTACGTTAGTTAGTGCTCCGACTTACCATTCTAATCAATTTATCGGTCAAGATAGAACCGCTAATTTTAAAAGCTTACTTAACGATACAATAAATAAGCCTTTATTTGATAGGTCATTACAAGCTCAATACTCACCTGGATCTCCGATTAAAATACTTAATGCATTAATTGGACTTCAAGAGGGTGTAATTAATGAAAGTACCACTATTAAGTGCAATGCAGGTCATTACTATGCTAGGAATGCCTTCATGGCTTGTCATAATAAATTAGGTACCATTAGTAATTTAAGAAAGGGTATCTATAATTCATGTAATACATATTTTGCTAAAACCTACAAAATGATAATTGACAAATACGATTCACCAAGTCAAGGTCTTGATAGTTGGAGTAAGCATATTAAAAGTTTTGGTCTTGGAGATTATCTTGGATATGATTTATCTATTGGCAAAAAGGGATTTATTCCAGAATCAAACTATTACAATAGGTTTTACGGAAATAATAGATGGAGTGCCTCAACAACTATATCAAATTCTATTGGTCAAGGTGAAATTTTAACTACTCCAATTCAAATGGCCAACTTTGCATCTGCTATTGCAAATCGAGGATTTTTTTATAAACCTCACTTCGTTAAAAAAATTAATAATCAATCAAACATAAGTTTAGAAAAAAATTTTACATCAATTGATAAAGGAAACTTTGATGCAGTAATTAATGGTATGGTTGATGTTGTAGAAAGAGGTACTGCAAGAATTGCTAAAATAAAGAATATTAATATAGCTGGAAAAACTGGAACTGTTGAAAACTTTATATTAATTGAAGGAGAGAAAAAACAACTAACCGATCATTCAACTTTTATTGCATTTGCCCCTGCAGAAGATCCAAAAATTGTTATTTCAGTTTTCGTCGAAAATGGGTATTGGGGAAGTAGATGGGCAGCGCCTATTGCGAGCCTTATTATAGAAAAATATTTAACTGGAAATGTTGAAAGGAAATGGCTGGAAAGTAGAATGATAAATGGTAGTCTTTTAGCTGAATATGAAAAGCCTTATAAATTTCAAAATTTTACAATTAATGAATAGACAAAGTATATTCAAATATGATTTAGTTTCAATTATTCTATATGTAAGCTTAGTATCATTTGGTTTAGTAAATATTTATTCCTCCAGTTTTAACGAGTCTTCTATAAATTTATTCGATATTAGTTCTATTGTTGGTAAGCAAGTCTTATTTTTTTTTCTATCCCTTATTGGATTCATATTTATACTTTTCACAAAAAGTAGGTTTTTTGATAATTCTGCATATGTATTTTATTTTTTTTCAATTATTCTCTTGCTTGGTCTATTTATTTTTGGTGTCGAAAGAGGGGGAGCAAAATCATGGTATACACTTGGTCCAATAAGCTTTCAACCAAGTGAGCTCGCTAAATTGGCAACAGCTTTATTTTTATCAAAATTTTTAAGTATAATTCAAACAGACCTAAAGAGTAATAGAGATATATTAATTGTATTTATAATTATACTAATACCTCTAATTTTAACTACTATACAACCTGATCCCGGTTCAGCATTAATTTTTTTAGCTTTTATTTTTCCTGTTATTCGTGAAGGACTAAATCTTAATTATTTTTATTTTGGATTATATACCATTTCAACTTTGTTACTGACACTAAAATTCAATTTTCTTCTCTGCTTAGCCATATTGACGATTGTTTTTTCTGCGTATCTAATTTATTTTAGAAACAAAAAGATTAAAATTTCATTACTTAAATTTTTATTTTCATTTTTCATATTAATTTGTATTTCCTTCTCAACTAATTATCTATTTGAGAATGTCTTGGAGCAAAGACATAGAGATAGAATAAATTTAGTTCTTGGAAAGGAAATAGATACTAGTGGAATTGGGTATAATATTAATCAATCTAAAATCGCAATTAGTAATGGTGGACTTTTTGGCACTGGTTTCTTAGAGGGTACTCAAACTAAGGGGAATTTTGTTCCAAGACAACATACTGATTTTATTTTTAGTACAATTGGAGAAGAATGGGGATTCATTGGCACAATTATTACTATTGTATTTTTTTCATTTTTAATCATTAGAATTATAACTAGGGCAGACAAGCAACCAAACCATTTTAGACGGATTTATTCTTATTGCTTTGCTAGCTTACTTTTTTCCCACTTTTTTTTAAATATTGGCATGTCTATTGGATTAATTCCGTCTATTGGCATACCTCTACCTTTTATAAGCTATGGAGGGTCAAGCCTGTTGATATTTAGTCTAATGTTCTTTATTTATATAAACTTTGACTCAAGTAGATTAATGGAAGATTAATCAATATTAATTTGAGATAGGATTTCATTTGATCTAATAGAAGAAAGATCTTTGAGTAAGTTCATAGCTTCATTAACATATATGTCTTTTTTTAGAGACTCAATCCATCTTTCTCTCTTTTCTTTTATGTCATCATTGTATGAATTATCTTCTTTATCATTAGTATTATTCCATTGAAAATAATATGGTGATTCAAACTCTTCAATTTGTTTTAATTTATCGTTCTGAGACTTTGAACTTTTTAAATCATCTTTATATGTGATATATTCTAGAGAAATTGTTTTATCATCTTGTTGAGACTTGATCCAAGATGCATGCTCATCAATTATTGAAAAAAACTCATTATTATTTATTCTATTTTTACTATCAATAATAGCCTGTGAGTAATTAAATATCTTAGTGGAGTTGCTGTACCTAGCTGGATCAATTTTATCCCAACTTAATGGGTTTTCTAAATCTTTTTCTCCTATATCGACATAAGAATATCTATTTGGAAATACTATATCACTCTTTACTCCCTCAAGCTGAGTAGATCCGCCATTTACCCTGTAAAATTTATCAGTTGTAATTTTAAGAGATCCTAGATCACCATATGTATTTCCTGATATAACATTATTTAAATCAACAATATTTTGAACAGTTCCCTTCCCATAAGTTTGTTTACTACCTAAAATTATAGCCCTGTTATAGTCTTGAAGAGCTGCCGCAAGAATTTCAGAGGCTGAAGCAGAGAATTCATTTACAAGAACTACAAGCGGACCATCCCATAGGATTGAAGGGTCGTTGTCTCTTAAAATTTCTTTTCTTCCACCGATACTTTTAACTTGAACAACTGGACCTTTTTCAATAAAAAACCCTGTGATATCAACTACAGTTTTAAGAGATCCACCTCCATTATTTCTAAGATCTAAAATCAACCCATTGATACCTTTTGATTTTAAATTTATAATCTCTCTCTTCAAATCGCTAGCTGCATTTCTCTCGCCATAATCATCAAAGTCAACGTAAAATCTTGGTAGATTAATAAGACCATATTTTGAAAGATCATCGTTTATTATCGAGGATTTCGCATAAGTTTCTTCAAGTTCAACAATATCTCTAGTTACGGTTACCTGTTCTACTCCTCCGTCAACTCTTTTTACAGTTAAATAAACTTTTGTTCCTTTTTCTCCTTTTATAAGATCAGTTGCATCACTTAATTTCATTAATGATATTTCAGTAGGCTCCTCATCTTCTGACTGAGCTACAGAAATTATAACATCACCAACATTTAAAAGATTATCTCTCCATACTGGACCACCAATAATAATCTCTACTATTTCAACTTGTTGTTTTGTTTTTGACAATCTTGCACCAATTCCTTGAAACTTTCCTGAAATGTTTTGATCAAAAACATCTTTTGCTTCAGGAGCTAAATAAGTAGTATGAGGATCAAATTGGGTAACAATAGAATTAAGATAAATAGAGAACCAATCTGTTCTTTCTAATTCACTATTAAATTGAAAAAAATCTTTTAGATTTTCTTTGATTGAGATTCTAGACTCTTGTTCAATTTCTTGATCTGTTTTAGTTTGATTATTTTCAGTATCACTTTTACTTTCATTTATTTCTTTTTTTGATGCATAACCATCAAGAACTGATAACTTTAATCTTTTTCTCCAAATATTTTTTAAATCATCAAGATTTACAGCATAATTTAAATTTTCATAGTCAAGATTAATCTCTTCGTCAATATTAAAATTGAATGGCTTATCAAGAATATCTTCATAAAATCCTTCAACTTCAGAAATTCTATTCAATAATGTTTCGTATACAATATTAAAAAAAGTAATGTCTGAAGAATTTATTTGATCATCTATAAGAAGTCTATATTCTGAAAAAATTTCAATATCAGATTTATGCAAAAATCTTTTTTGCGAATCAACAGCTTCAATGAATTCATCAAATACTTTTATTGAAAAATCATCATTTATAGTTTTTGGATCATAATGCAACTTATCTAGGACATAAGATACAAGATCAACAAGTAATTTATCTTTATTTGGCTGATCACTTGAAAACTTGAAATTTGAAACTTCAAAATAAATAACAAGCGAAATTATACCAGATACAATTAATCCAAAAATTCTTAAAATCATAAAGCAAAATTAGCTTAAAAAAAATTAAGGTAACCCTAATAACAGCAAAGTTTATGTTAAAGTTAAAAGAGTAAAACGTTTTTATATATTTACATGAAATTATTTTAAATGAAAAAGCCACTTATTTTAGTAACAAATGATGATGGTATAAATGCTCCTGGAATAAGAACTTTAATTTCTGTAATGAAAAATATTGGTGAGGTTGTTGTTGTAGCTCCTGACAGTCCACAATCTGGTATGGGGCACGCTATAACGATAAATTCAACATTACATTCTTCTAGAATTACTCCAAAAGATTCTGAAATTATTGAGTATAGTTGTTCTGGAACTCCCGCTGATTGTGTAAAATTAGCCATTAATGAGTTATTGCCGAGGAAACCTGATTTATGTGTGTCTGGAATTAATCATGGCTCCAACTCTTCAATTAATGTTATATATTCAGGTACTATGAGTGCTGCCATTGAAGCTGGGATAGAAGGAGTTCCTTCAATTGGGTTTTCACTCTTAGACTATCGATGGAATGCAGATTTTAGTCAATCTACAGATTTTATAAGTAAGATCACCCTAAATACCTTAAATAATGGAATTCCAAAAGGAGTTATTTTAAACGTGAATATCCCATCAGTAAAAAAGTCTAAAATTATGGGTATTAAAATTTGTAGACAAGCAAAGGCTTATTGGGTTGAAGAGTTTGATAAAAGAAAAAATCCTTTTGGTCAAGAATACTACTGGTTAACTGGCAAGTTTATCAATGAAGATCAAGGAGAAGATACTGATGAATGGGCTCTTAACAATAATTATATTTCAATTGTACCAGTTAAATTTGATTTAACAGCTCACGATGCAATTCAAGGACTAAACGAGTGGGATTTTAAATGAAATATTATATAATTGCTGGAGAAGCATCAGGAGATTTATATGGTTCTCGTCTAATAACTGAAATAAAATTGCTAGACAGTAACGCTGAAATTAGATTTTGGGGTGGAGATAAAATGATTTTGAGTGGTGGAACTATTGTAAAGCATATAAAAGAACTTGCGTTTATGGGATTCTATGAAGTAGTCAAGAATCTTGATAAAATCATAAGTAATTTTGGTCTTTGTAAAAAGGATATACTCGATTTTAATCCTGATAAAATAATTTATATTGATTATCCTGGTTTTAACTTGAGAATTTGTAATTGGGCTAAAAAGAAGGGATTCAAAAACTACTATTATATAAGTCCTCAAATATGGGCTTGGAAAGAAGGGCGCATAAAAAAGATAAAAAAAAGTATTGATAAGCTATTTGTAATTTTTCCGTTTGAAAAGAAATATTATCGTGAGAAACATAATATGGATACATTTTATTACGGGCATCCTTTAATAGAGGTCATTAATTCATATAAAATAAATAATAGCTTTTTTAGTGAAAATAATATCCCTAACAATAAACCAGTTGTTGCATTTTTACCAGGTAGTAGGGTTCAGGAGGTTAAAACTATGCTACCAATTTTTTTATCGATAATTAGTAAGTATCCTAACTATAATTTTATAATTGCAGGTGTAAATAATGTAGACCCTAAAATATATAATTTAGCCTCATATTCTAATTTATTTATTGTATATAATCAAACGTATGACTTATTAACTAATTCTTTCGCAGCTATTGTTACAAGTGGTACAGCTTCACTTGAATGCTCTCTTTTTAAGGTCCCCCAATTGGTATGTTATAAAACAAGTGTTCTTAGTTTCATCATTGGTAAATTGTTTGTTAAACTAAAATATATCTCTCTTGTAAATATTATTTTAGAAAATAACATTATAAAAGAACTTATTCAAAATGATCTTAATGAGAAAAATTTATCTTACGAATTTGATAAGCTTTGTGAAGAAGAAAAAAGATCAAAAATAATTAAAGAATATTCTAAAATTTTTGATTTATTATCTATCGATTATACTTCAAAGAAAATTGCTTCATCAATTTTTAGTTGATTCCATGCATCATACTTACAATCTTTTTATTTGCGACTATCATTAATAATCCAACAAATGCAGGTAAAATTGTAAAAATTAAAAAGAATACAGACATTCCATAGTCCTCTACAATTGGATCAAGAAAGCTACCAGTAATACCTGCACTTAAATTTGCAATAAAGTTAGCCACAAACCAAACACCAAACATTAACCCAACAAGCTTCTGAGGAGCTAATTTACTTACATAAGAAAGTCCAACAGGTGAAACACACAATTCTCCTAAAGTATGGAATAAATAGGCAAGTATTAAAAAAATCATACTCTGTGAGGCAGTATAAGCACCCAACGGTATGTTAATAGAGCCATAAGATAGTATAGCAAAACCTATTGATAAAAGCATCAATCCAATTCCGAATTTTACAGGACCAGATGGGTTATATTTAGACTGCCATATTTTTGATAGTACAGGTGCAAATACGATTATAAAAAAAGAGTTCAAAATTGCAAACCACGATGCAGGAACTTCTGTTGCACTCTTTGCAAACTCTTTATTTAACATCCAAATAATTAAGCCCCATATAATTACAAAGCTACTTCCAAGAAATATGTTAGAAATTGCATATTTCTGAAATGTATTGTTAAAAAGATAATAGAGAATTATTGTTAAAATAATCATAGGGACAATCACTAAAAGTGAATTAATAATTTTAAAAGCTAAAGCTCCATCACCAACCAAGTCTCTATTTGTATAGTCATTAGCAAAAATAGTCATACTACCTCCTGCTTGCTCAAATCCCCACCAAAAAAATATAGTAACAAAAGAAAAAATTCCTATAACAATTAATCTATCAATAACGGTTTTTCTTGGAACATTATTTTGATCAGCTTTAACTTTTACTTCATTTTTATTCTCTCTAGGTCTTAAGCCAATTGAACCGAATATTTGCTGTCCAAAATGGAACTGAAGCATGCCAAAAAACATAAAGATACCTGCTAAACCAAAGCCATAATGCCATCCTTCAAATTCACCTATATATCCGCAAAGTAGAATCCCAAGAAATGCTCCAGCATTTATTCCCATATAAAATATTGTATATGCTGCATCTTTTATCTTGCCTTCATCTTTATACATTTGGCCTACTATTGAGCTTATATTTGGCTTAAATAGACCATTTCCAAGTATTAAAAGAATTAAACCTAGATATAAAAAGATATCATAAAAAACTTCGAGTGCCATAGCTGCATGACCTAAAGTCATTAATAAGGCTCCTGCAACAATAGCTTTTCTATAGCCAATATATCTATCTGCAATTAAACCACCAAAAATTGGAGTTATATAAACAAGTCCAGTATACCAACCATACAATACTAAAGCATCAGATCTTTCCCACCCCCATCCAGGATTTTCTCCAACTATTGAGGATATTAAAAATAAGATAAGAATTGCACGCATTCCATAGTATGAAAACCTTTCCCACATTTCAGTAAAAAAAAGTGTAAACAGTCCTGACGGATGACCAAGAATTGTTTTTTGGTTTATTTCATCTCCATTAAATAGATTAATATTATTCATAGCATGATGACTTAAATTATATTGAGTTTCTTTTCACTTATATTTACATAAAGAAAAGAAAATTATGCCAAAAAAAATAATTGGTTTTTCAAAACTTTCAAGGGTTGAAAAGATTGATTGGTTAACTAAAAATATACTTGATAATTCAAATCAAGTTAAATCATTACTTGATAACTATTTAAATTCCAATAATGATATTCAGACTATTCATGATTCATTTTCTGAAAATAGTATTTCAAATTTTTATCTTCCATATTCTGTATCACCAAACTTTTTAATAAACGATAAAAATTATACTATACCACTAGTAACTGAAGAAAGTTCAGTTGTTGCTGCCATATCAAATTCGGCTAAATTCTGGTTTAATAAAGGAGGATTTAAATCTAAAGTTAAGAGTTTTATAAAAAGAGGTTATATATACATTTCCTTTAACGGCGAAATAGATATACTTAAAGATTTTATTGAAAAAAATAAAGCAGATATTCTTAAATCGACATATAGTATAACGAAGAATATGAAAAAAAGAGGCGGTGGTATATCTGCTGTAAATGTTGTCGATAAAACAGATGATCTAAAAGACTATTATCAATTATCTTTTGATTTTAATACTTCAGATTCAATGGGAGCTAATTTTATTAATTCCTGTCTTGAAGCTATGTCAAAAAAAATAGAAGAATTGTCAAATCGATATGAGCTTTTTACTGTGAACAATTTAAGTATCAATATAATCATGTCAATATTATCTAATTATACTCCAGATTGTATTGTTGAAGCTTATGCAGAGTGTGAGATTAAAGATCTAATTGATATTGATGATATTGACCCTAATGAATTTGCGAATAAAATGAAATATGCTTTTGATATTGCAAAAATTGATATTAATAGAGCAGTTACTCACAATAAAGGAATTATGAACGGAATAGATGCAATTCTGATTGCAACAGGAAATGACTTTAGAGCAGTAGAGGCTAATGTTCACGCTTATGCATCATTAAACTCTAAGTATGAGAGTTTATCACAATGCATAATTTTGGATAATAAATTTAGATTAAGTATTGAAATCCCTCTATCCGTTGGAACAGTCGGAGGAATTACAGACTTGCACCCACTTGTAAAACTATCATTACAAATGCTAGGTAATCCATCATCAAGAGATCTTATGTGTATTGTAGCTTGTGTTGGACTTGCTCAAAATTTTGCTGCTGTTAAATCTTTAATTACGTCTGGTATTCAGAAAGGACATATGAAGATGCACTTAATCAATCTTCTAATTAAAAAAAATGCTAATGAAGATCAGATAAAAAGAGCTAAAAAATTTTTTATAGATAAAGAAATTAATAATTATTCAGTAAATAAATTTTTAAAACTAAATCCTTAACATGAGATTTTACAGTTGCGGCAAACTTCTTTTAACAGGTGAGTATTTAGTTTTAAATGGTGCATTAGCACTTGCTCTTCCAACCAAATTCGGTCAAGATTTAAATTTAACTCCAAATAAATCAAATTTAATAAAATGGAAAAGTATAAATAGGAGTGGAGATATTTGGTTCGAATGTGAACTTGATAAGGATAATTTAAATATAATTCGAACTACCTCAAATAAGATTTCAAATATTATAATTAAAATTTTAAATAAAATTAGAGAGAGTAACAACGAATTTTTAAAATCAACTGGCTCAATTATTACTACAAATTTATCTTTTGATAAAGAATGGGGTCTAGGCTCCTCATCTTCATTGATTTATAATATTTCTAAAGCTGCTAAAATTGATCCTTTCAAGTTAAATGATAAAATTTTTAATGGAAGTGGTTATGATATAGCCTGTGCAGCAGAAAATTCTCCAATTCTTTATCAATTAATAGAAGATAATAGAGAAATAACTAAGGTTAATTTTAATCCACCATTTAAAAATAATCTCTTTTTTGTATATCTAAATAAAAAACAAAATTCTAAAAAAGAGGTCAAGAAATATAGTAAAGTTGATTTTTCAAGAACGGCTATTAGTGAAGTTTCTCATATTTCAAACAAAATTTTAACCTGTCAAACACTAAATGATTTCAATTACTTTTTATTTTCTCATGAAAAAATAATTTCAAAAATAATTTCAAAAAAGACTATTAAAGATGTTTTTTTTAATGATTTTAATGGAGAGATAAAAAGTCTAGGGGCATGGGGAGGTGACTTTATTTTAGCATCCTCTAAAGATGACCCAACTTCCTATTTTAAAAAAAAGGGCTTTAATACTATTTTTAAATTTGATGATATAGTTGGTTAATAATAAAAGCTTCTATTATCAACTATTTTTGCATTTGACTCAATAACATCGATAACAAGAGTTGAGATTCTTTCTATCTCCCTATCACTTAGAGAATTTGAAATTGCAGATTCGATATTAATTTCTTCCGCTATCTCTTTAGATAAGACATTAATTACATATATACCATTATTTCCTTTTAAAAGACCCGATATTTCATTATCATCTAATGAGAATGCTGATCCTATGATGTAGGGTTCATTTCCAGCACCAACAAGAATTGGATCATTTTGAGTAACAGCAGAGGCACTTTGAAGCTCAATATTAAATTCGTTAATTAAATTTTCAATACTAATTTGATCTCTATATTTTTTTTCTAGATAATCATATTTTTTCTCATTAAGAATAATGTTAGAAATTTCATCTTTTACTTCATCAACCGATGGAAGAGTTTCATTTTTAAATTCAATTATTTGGGCAACCAAATATCCTGTATTTAAATTAAATCTTCTTACATCACCAACTTTTGAATTTTTTTCATAAAGCCATTTAACTACTTGCCTAGTATTATCATATCCTGGAATTCCAGAATCAAATTCATCGGTAGAAAAATAACTATCAATAAATATATCCTGATTACTAAAGTTTAGCGCTAGATCATTATTTGCATCATACTCAGCTTGTGAGGCCTTTCTATAATTATTATTAGATGATTCATTTGAAGGAACAAGCTCTTTCATAACATCTGCCAATAAAACTTTATTTAAGTTATCTTCTCTCTTTTTATCTATCATCCTAGATATTTTATAGTAGCCATCATCAATATATGGGCCAAAAACTTGACCAATTTCTAAACCAAATAGAATATCAGAAAAATCACCATTTAGATCCTGTTTAGTCTTATAGATTTCTTCATAATTCTCATCTGAATAGATCTCTATAAAATCAACATAATCATCAACTTCTTTAAATCCTGATATATTTTCAACTGTATTAGTAATCTGATTGAATTGAGAGAATCCATCTCTAAGTTGTTCTAGATTTGTCCTAATATTTGAAACGTCCATTTCAGATGGAAGATCCTCAATGAACACATAATTAATTTTACGTAACGCTGGCTGTTCATATTTTTCTTTATTTGATTTTAAAAAAGACCTAATTTCAGAATCCTTAACATTAATAACAGAATCAGGGACAAGTTCATAGGGAATAAGAAGATATTGAAAGTTTACTTTATCGTTTTCAAGATGATATTGAATATTTGATTCTACATTTGTATATAAAATACTTGATTTAATCAAATCAAAATAAATTTTTTGTCTGGCAAGTGAAATAATTCTATCTTCTTGACTTTTCCAGGACTGATAAAGATTAGGATTTGTAGATTTTAGTTGATTAACATAATTGCTAAATAAGCTAAAATCGAATAGTCCAATTTCATTTTGAAATAATGGATTTGAAACTATTGATGGATCACTTGATATTATCTGTTCAAGCTGATTTTTACCAGCATCAATTCCTAGTTTATCAAGTTCTTGGTTGATTGTCTCATTTGTTATTGATTGATCCCATGCTAAATTAACTGCATTAATAGTATTAAGACCATATAAATTTTGAGCTTGGTCTACCATCATATTAAATAATTCATAATCAATTTTTTCTCCATTAATTTCTCCTATCGGTACATTTGAATTAAACCCTCCGTTCGATGTAAAAACACCAGATATAACGAATGCAAATAATGCCATACCGATAACAATTATCAAAAAAATTGATCTTTTTCTAATTTGTCCTAAAATTGCCATAATAAATAATTTTCGAAAATACAATTAAGTATTTATTTATGCTATTATACATCTATTTTTTTTACTAATACTCTTTCAATCTTAGATGAACTTGCATCCAAGATTTTAATTAAATATTTATCTATCTGGATCTCATCATCAATGTTAGGTATCTGTTCTTCATTAAAGACTATTAGGCCTCCTAAAGTATCATATGTTTCTCCCTCAGGGAGATCAAGATTATGTGACTTATTAAGATATTCTATTTCTAATCTTGCAGAGAACTCATAAACATTATTTGATATTTTTTTTTCAAAATGATCATTATTATCATGCTCATCTTCAATTTCTCCAATTAACTCCTCAATAATATCTTCAACGGTAATTATTCCTGATGTTCCACCATACTCATCAATTACTACTGCGATACTTTTTCTTTGTCTACTAAGCTTTTCTAAAATGTCATTTACAAGCATTGGCTCAGGAACAAACTCAACAGATATTATAATTTTTTTTAGATCAACAGGTTTTTTTAAAAAATCAAACGAATGAACATAACCTATAATTTCATCTATTGTATCTGAATAGACTGGAATTTTAGATAAACCTGTTTCAATTAGAAGTTCTTTAACTTTTTTTAGATCTGTAGATATATCAACGGCAATAATTTCAGCTCTTGGGACCATAATATCTCTAGCTTTTAATTCTGACAACTCAAGAGCATTCTGGAAAATCTCAATCTCACTATCAAGATTTTGATTTGAATTTTCAATTTCTTCTTCAATGTAATTTTCTAATTCAATTTTTGAGAAACTAATTATGGAGTCATTATGTTTTACTTTAAAAAAAGTTTTAAGAATAAAATTTGAGATAATAGTTACAAGACTAGTTATAGGATAAAAAATTTGATAGAAAAAATAAGCTGGGATTGCAAAAATTTTCATTGAAAAATTTGAGTAGATCTGGAATAAAACTTTTGGAATAAATTCAGCAGCAATTAAAATAACTAATGTTGAAACTAAAGTTTGAATGAAGAGTATCGATAACTCGTTCATTTCAATTGTATTTAAAAATGGTAGATTATCCATAATAAATTGACCCATAAAAATTCCATAAACCACCAAAGCAAAATTATTCCCAATTAACATTGTAGCAATAAATCTAGATGGATCCCTAGTAATTGTTGAGAGAATTTTTGGAACTAACCCTGCTTGATTTTTTTCTATTTCTAGATTAAATCTATTTGATGAAACATATGCTATCTCCATTCCAGAAAAAAAGGCTGAAAAAAGTATACTAATAATAATTATCATTTATTTTTTTTTGAATATTTCAATCTAAAATATCTTCTGAATAATGCCATGAAAATTGACAGTATACAAAACCCTAAAAAAATATATGATCTATTAGGATCGTTACCCCAATTCTCAAAAAAACTGAATAATGATATAATTGCAATAACCCAGTAGATTATTTCAGAAATTAAATAATGTTTCATTGATTAATAATATTAATTGAACCTTTTAATTTGCCTGTTACAAGATCGGTAAAGTCTCTGTTCGAATCAAGTCTATTGGCTAAAATTTTATTAGAACTATCAGAATATTCAAAAGAGTTCTCTGTAAATAACCATTCATTTTCAGTATCATAAAAGAGTTGTTCTGTAACTAACAATTCTCCGTCAGTGGTTTCTATTACTACATTCCCTTTAAATTCTATAAACTTATATATGTTATAAACAATAGCATAATCAGATTTAATTGTTGATGTTTTATTTTTATCATAAATTATTAGTTCAACATCATTGAAAAGCTCAGAATAATTAAGAATATCGTTTGAGAAATCAAAATGCGTCTTGCCAGATATATATGATCTTACAACAGTTGAGTCAGTATATACCATAGTAAAGTTTTGAGCTACACTCAATGGAACCTTTTCTGTTTTTTTATTTTCTATAAAAACTTCATCATTACAGGAAGACAATAATAATAAACAGTAAAAAAATATAAAGTATGTTCTCATTATTAGAGACTAGGAACTCTAACACTTCTATTAATCCAACAGGAGAACCTTATTGTGGTACCTTGATTACCTTCAGTAAAAATATCAGTTTTTGTTGGAGCTCTTCCATTAAAAGCAGCAGCCGTCCTATCGGATAATCTTTTTAGTGACGCATCTACCCTACCTGCTTTTTGAGCAGTTTGAGCAGCTAACCAAAATACTGCTCTTTTATTAAATTGTGTATCACCACATCCATTTGCGCTATCTGCATATAAATTAGAAATTAGAAGATACGCTCTTCCTAATGAAGGCTGGAATGATAATGCTTGTTCAGCATAATCTCTAGCAGAAACTCTTCTACCAGCATTTCTAAATTTTACAGCAATCTTATATAAAATATTTGCTTTTCTATAATTATCAGTTTCTAATGCAACTGATTCTTGATAATATTTTAATGCTTCATCTTCATTTCCTTGCTTATCATTTAAAATCCCAAGATAATAAGCTGAGTCAGCAGATGGCTCAAGATTGTGAAGCTGCTCAACTAGTGTGACAAAAAGAGGATCATCAGAGCAATCCTTACCATCCAATCTACCAGCAGCTCTTCTAATCCATACTGGATTATTTTTATTTTCTTCAAAATTCTTTGAATACAATGGGATTAATATATCACATGTTGCTTCCTTAGCAATTGTCTGATCAAGTAACTGGAGATAAGACCCTACAGCATTTGAGTTAATATCATAAATTCTCTTGTTTCTAGACTCAGTAGATGTCAAAGGTGTTCCAGATTCTTCTTTCTTAAGAATAATATCCAAATTTTTAGAAATATTTGTTTTTAAAAGCTGAAATTTTTCAGTAAGCTCTTCATACTTCTCAAATAAATCTTCAAGCTCTATTTTAGTTCCAGATTTATATAGTTCATAACCTGTTATAAAATAGTATGCAAGTGACTTAGGATTTGTAAAACTTGAAGAATCATTAATAAATGCAAAGTCAAAAGTGTCATATATTAGAGATTTATCTTCAATTCCATTATCAAGCATAGCCTGTCCTTTGTTACTAAATATTTTACCAATTTGACTAACGCCTTTTCTATTAGGGAAGTTCTCAGCCCAACTATCATACATATCAAGAAGCTCATTTAAATATTTTACTTTATCATTATCGTTTGTAGATTTCTGAATAAAATCTTTTAAAATTCTTTCTCCAAATTGATATGTAGCTAGGTTAAGCTTAGGGCAATTATCAATTACTAACTTCCAGGGTTCATAAGCAGCCTGATAATTTTTAATTTTTGCTGATTCTGCAAAAATAGATAAGTTCTCCATACACTCATTAGTACTTACCTGAGAAATACCTGGAATAGAAAATAACACAAAAAATAAATTTCTAAAAAAATTGAATTTTGTCATGCTGTCAATTTAATTATACTTCCTTTTGATAAACCAAATATCATTGAGCGAAAGTCCAAGTCTTAACATAAAATAACTTTCTTTTAGTTGGTTATCATTGTCTCCAATCATACCAATTTCAAATCCAAAATTAGCTTTTGAAAGACCTGATATTGGTAATCCAAGCCCCAAATTTAAACTAATTTGATTTATAGGCAAATTATTTATTACAATACTTTTTTCTTGATTTTTGATTCCAAATATATATTTAACTCTTTTCCAATAACTAGTTAAGGATGAGTAATCTGGAATAAAATATCCACCAAAAGAGAAAGAATTTGTGTCTTTAAAAGTTACATTTTCAACATTCAAAAATTTATTTTCAAAATTAGAAGATAACCTTTGACTAAATTCAAAACCTAGAAACCAATTATTTTGTTTTTTTACTCCAAATCCAAATGTTTGAGATTTTGAAACTAGCAACTGTGTTTTTTTTAAATTTCTGGATTCAAGATCTGTTTCTGTAAAGTCTCCTAATGTATTAAGATTTATAACAGCAGAAGTAGCAGTATATAAAAATTCTGAATTAATTGACTCTAAATATGAAGAAGGTTCATGGATATAATTAATAAATATTTCAACTTCTTTAGTTATTGGCAACTTTAAATTTGATGATAAAAGATAATTGAATCCATTAATTTCTGATGAGCTTTGGGCATAAATACCATAGTTAACATCATTAAAAAGATTAAATCTTTCATAATTTAATTTACCAAAATTATAATTTACAGTCCCTCCCATTGATAAATTAGTAAACAATGAAAATCCTAATGAAAAAAAGACTCTATTTATACTCCCATCAGCTCCAAAAAGCCTAGTATCAATATTATTTTCAATATTATATTCATTAGAGGTCTGAAGATTAAATCCTGATGATGAGTAAGGTAATATTCCAAATCCAAATCCAAAATTTTTAGTTGGAATTCCAATAGCAATGTAATTTATATTTCCAGTATTAATTTTATCTGTAGAATTTAAATTTGATACACTAGATGATTTATAGAATGTTCCAACAGAGTAATTTGTTGTTAGAAGTTTCGCCAATGATGAGGGATTTAACAAATTAAATTCTGTTGAGTCATTATATGAATTTATACCTCCCATAGAAGTATTGGAAACATTACCTGTGAAATTTATTTCACCAAGTTCTATTATTGATAGTGGTGATCCAGTATTTGTTTGAGATTTTACGTCTGAAATTAATATTAAAAATAAGAAAGTCAGTAAGCTTTTATAATTAATCATTATTTAACTTAATTATATTGTTAAGACCTATTGCTAAAAAGTCTTGGTCAGCAAAGATTGCATTTTTTATCTTATTAAGCAAAAACATTGAATCTCCGCCTGTAATAATAACGTTTAAGTCTGGATAATCTATTTTTAGGTTATTAATAAATCTATTTACTTCACTTATTATTCCATTTGAAATACCTATGTGTATTGATTCTTCTGTATTTGAACCAATTAATGAATCCATTTCTTTAAATTCTAATAAAGGAAGATTTGAGGTGTAGTCATTCAAACTTGAATATCTTAATTTTATACCTGGAGATATAGCCCCACCATAATATTTATTTTTTGAATCTATAAAATCATAGGTAATACAAGTCCCTACATCTATAATTAAATTATTAGAATTGGGATATTTGTGAACTGCAGAGGAGACTAAAGCTATTCTATCTTGGCCTAATGAATTTAATGTCTTATAATTATTTTGAAAAGGTAATTTCAAATGCTTATTTGATAATTGAAAAAATTTAGAATTTCTAAAATTTTCTTGTATAACATCATCATAATTAGTTGAGACAGTAGATGAGATTAAATTTATAATCTTTTCATTGTTTGGAAAAGTCGCGAGTGTTTTATCAAATTCAGCATGATTACAAATTTTAGAAAAAATTATTTTGTCATTTTCAAATAAAAACAATTTAATTCTTGAATTACCTATATCAATCACCAGATTCATACTACATTTTTTTATAAAATTACAGAAACATTTGAATAGAGCTTGATTTAAAATTAATATATTTGCCTTTGCTTTTTGGTACCATAGCTCAGTTGGTAGA
>MDTD01068686.1_pt1 | contig 19697 bp, 11 predicted proteins | sample 811221 | NCBI WGS metagenome assembly MDTD01 (sample SAMN05326646, study PRJNA326480) | marine metagenome | isolation source: seawater | place: Pacific Ocean: South West | collected 2011 | reverse complement strand
TTTGCGTTTTTAAGGTGTTTACTGTATTCATCAAGAAGCTTTCTGCTTACAAAATAATATTGCACTTTAAGGGATGCGCCGCCGTACATCCCTTTGATAAGAGCACGGATAGAAGTGTCAACCTTTCCGGATGTGATTTTTCTATCCATTTCTTCGTTATGATATAATACTAAACTAATCATATTTTCTTTGTGAAAGATACAATATCTAGGGGCGGAAATTTTATATGGCGTACCCAATTTGTCCATATAGTCAATAAAATTTGATCCAAGGGGAAGACATAATCCTTTAGCCAGTTCTATCTCATTTGTCGGAGCTTTTGGGCCGGGAGGCGGATTTTCATTTTTAATTACCAGGACTTTTCTTTTCGAGTAGTAATCGCCGGATACTTTCACATTATCTTTCATGGCAAACATTTTTTCGATACCGTCCGTATTATTTTTTTCACTCAGTTTCCAGTCCGCTTTGAGATTGGCTCTTCTAAGCATTGTACGGTATTTTTCGGAGAGTTCTTCAAGATTGTAGGGATCATTCAGCAGCTTTATTTTACTCGCGAAGTATTTTTCCGCCTTCAGCTTGCTTTTGATTTCCGGCAGGAGCAGTACATACGATTCCTCAATGGATCGGCCATTCCGATAGATGACGAATATCGCAAAGCCTCTGTGCTCAAACAGACCGACTTTGGCATATTTATCCTTAAAATAATTAAGCGCCTTGCCGAAGCGTTTGGTCGACCCCTGATAGGAATCGCCGAGCCTGGCGCAGGCGGGGAAAGTTGACAAAAGCGCGACCACAAACAGTACAAAAAATCTCATGATGTATCTCCGGCTTTGAGTGATTAATAATAAACTTAATATATTTGTCACTAAATAAAAATCAAGTCTACTGATCTTTACATCGAGCAAAAACTTAATTACCGCGCAATTTACTTAAATTGTTTAAGTAAATAAAATTACAGAATATATAGCACATTATTTGTATATTTCATTGTAGCTACCGCTCAAATACTTAATTTATTAAAGCTTGAAAGTCACTTAAATAATTTAAGTAACCACCCGCCGGTTTCATCGAAACCTGGCGCTACTGGACAGCGGCAAATTAATTGAGCAACGATATTCATCAAACCCTAAAAAAATAAGTTTATTGACTTAATTAATTTAAGTATAATAGACTTTTGCTTAACTTTTTTAAGTACTTTTATCTATTTTTTTATATAGCACAGTATTTTTATTCTTATATGATATTACTGCTTAAACACTTAATTTATTAAAGCTTAAAAGTCACTTAAATAATTTAAGTAACGGTTTTCTATGCAGTGATTGGTTTGCCTTGTTCGATTGCTCTTTCGAGCTGCTCTGCAATGGTATGCGGCTCGTCAGCGCCTTGCCCGCCACTTGACTTATTTATCGTCCTGGGAGTGCTGGTCGTCAGACCGGCATCAACTCAAGTCTGAATGCCCCTTGAATTATACTTGACTTTTTTAAATTATGTGACCGTATGCTTGAAAATTTAAAGTAAAATAAATTAAGTAAAAATGCTTAATTTATTTAAGTAAGATAGGATGAATAAAAAGGAGGAGGAGCGGATTGTTGATAGGGGGAACGTAAAAAAGTGATTTCCCCCCCCTTTGTTGTAATATTATGACGAATGTGTTTGAAGGGCAATGGAGTAAGTCTTTTGGAGGTGTTAGACTTGTTTCAATCTATTATAACCCTCTTTACTGTGGCGGGGTCAATTTCTCCCTTAAGTCTATTGGCCATTTCATGCCTGCTCATTTTCGACAGCATTCCGAAATTCCTGCTAAGCCGGTTCTCCGGGGGATTTAAATAGGAGTACTTGCTGTATTTCTGGCGAAAATGCTTGTCTTTGTCCAGTTTTTCCGGTCTCATAATAAATGCCTCGTTTAAGTTATGATATTGATATGATCATTTTAAATAGCTGCTGTTTCTGATAAGAGCGACAAAAAGCAAAGTAAAAAGTCTCATAAGTAATCTACTTGTTTTAATTTTATATTTAAACAATATATGTGACACTAATTGGCAAGTCAAGCGTCGGCTTGTATTTGTTGGAAAAGTTACTTAAATTTATTAAGTTATTTGACAGTTGGTGTCGTTGTTCGATTAACCCGGGTCCAGCATGAATTTATCATCATTTTAGAGATATTCTGCTGATGCTTAATCCGTACGACGGATAGCGATGTACCCAACGTTGTTAAAGCTATGAGGAGCAGGCTGCTTCAAACTTCGCACTTTGTGCTCAGGAAGCGGGGATTGAAAAAATAGTAAAGGGTTTAATTCCCCCCTGTGTGGCGTTCTGCTTAAAAAGTTTGTTTTGGCAGGCTTTTTCAAAAGCGTTCTTAATACCCCGCAGGCTCTGCCTCGAGGTAGTTGATTTTGTTAAAGTGCTAAATGTTTTATTGAATAGAGTTTAAGCCAGCTGAGAATCAAGTAGTTTTGCGACCCGGTCAACGCCGGGAAAATCGCGATAGAGAAAACCGTGACTCGAGAAAAATGGAGAGGAATCCAGAATCTCTTTGATCTCGGGTTTTGATGACAAAGCGCGATCAACGCCGATAATAAAGTTGTCGGGCAGCTCTTTATCGTGTTGTTCGATGCGGCTGAACAGTTGGGTTGAGTGCCAGCGGTGAAACAGTTCAAGGTGTACCGTTTTGCCGGAATCGTGTTGAAAGCTCAGGTCCGGAAAGATCAGTTCGCCGCCGCCGATATCGACAAACGGGGCATCCCCGACGATCTGCCAGGCATCGATCTTTTGTTTGAAAAGCTGATGAAACATCCTGATTTCCTCAGGGACGTAAGCGCTGAAATTATGGTAATGGCTTTTCAGACCGGATTCCTGGTCGAGCCGCAGGACGCGCTTGTCCTTGCGTAGTTCAATCTCCGCCCGCAGAGTCCATTTTTCGAGATCGCAGACCGCTGGAAAAAAGGAGGCCAGCTGCAGGCCGTATTTCCGGGTGTTTTCAAAAATACTGGCCGGACCGTCCACTACCATTTTCAGACGTCTGGCAGCTTTATTTTTCTGGCGCGACGGTTTGGCGTGGACGGTGGCTAGCAGCCGGAAGAATTTTAGGTATTTAAAGAGCCGCCGCAGTTTTGCCTGATCGGTTTCCTCTATATCCAGTTCGAGTCTGCCGGAATAAAGCAGCAGAGACTGCACTTGAGAGCAATTATAGCGTTCCAGCAACTCTTTCGGGAAAAGCTGTTTGAAGCGGACAAGCCGTTCGTTTTCCGGCAGGTCGGCATAAATGTCCTGTTCGACAAAGTCGTTCAGTTCAGCTGTGTTTGCCGCCGCTGCGCGGTACTTGTTGTATTCCAGTGCGAAAGATCTATCCCGCAGGAGGTTGGCCGCACGACTGAACAGTTCTTCGCGCAGGATAGGGAAATCGCGTTCCGGCGGGGAACTGAAGACGCACCGGTCCAGGATCAGTTTATGCAGGCCTTTGGCCAGTTTCAGGTTACGTTGTGATTTGACTACCGGCTCGGACAGCTCCGCGAGTTCCTTTGCTGTCAATCCTGCGGTTTCTCCGTCGGGAATCTCATAGATGGACAAGAGGTTTCTGGCCAGGTTGAGCAGTTTGGGATCCCCGGTATCGATGAAAACCGGTTTGAGGTAATCGCCCCGGCGTCGAAAATTCAAGAGATCTTTAGTCAGCATTCAATACTCCGTCCCGGCAATAATCATTCGTAGATCCATTTGTGGAGCCACGGGTCGTTAGTCTCTTTCTGGAAAGTTTTCAGTTTTTCACAGAACTCATCGACCTTCTCCTGATATTCGGGCTTTTCTGAAAGGTTGTCAACTTCGTTAGGGTCATTTTCCAGGTCGTAAAGCTCGAACTTGGGACGGTGCAGGTAGGCCTCGACGGTTCTGGCTCCGAACTTGTTGGAGCCGTCGCGCAGCAGTCCCTGCCAGGAGCATGAACGCCAGAGGTCTGACGCAGATGAATAGGTTAGGGGATATGCGATATTATAGATGAACTTATACTTATGGGTCCTGATAACACGCATCGGGTAATAGTTGGTTATTTCATGGAAAGTGTGTGACGCGAAAATTTCATCCTGCCAGTTTTCCGGCTCTTCCTGGTCGATAATGCTTTTGAATGAGTGTCCCTGGATGCCCGGCTGTTCGGGATCGGCTCCGGCAAAGTCGAGAATGGTCGGGGTGATGTCGGCCCAGGTAACCAGTCCGTTACAGACGCCGCCGCGTTTTTCATGCAGCGGACTTTTGACGATGCACGGCAGGTTCATGCCGGGTTCGTAAAGGTTTGTTTTTGCTTCCGGAAAAGCCGCGCCGTTGTCGGAAATATAGATGACTACGGTGTTGTCGTATTTTCCGGTCTCCTTAAGAATCTGCATAAGTCGCCCGATGCCGCGGTCAAGGCGTGAGATCGATTGGTAATACTGGGCCAGCTCGGCCCTGACTTCCGGGGTGTCGTTAAGAAACGGCGGAACGATTACCTCGTCTTCTGAGTAGACTTGCTCGGTATCTCCGGGGAATGATTCGGTCGGATTGCCAAAACCGTTCGGTTGTAAGGGGTGACCTGGAAATACGCCGCCGCGATGCGGATTTTTCGAACACCAGTATAAGAAGAAAGGTTCGTTGCCTTTGATAAAATCACGACAGTCTTCAGCCATTTTGATATCATCTCTGGATGGGGTGTCGCCCATTTCGCACTGGAACGGGAATTTGCTCATAGGCGCATAATGTTTTTTGCCGATGCAGCCGGTGCGGTAACCGGCCTCATTCAGGTATGTCGGCAGGGTCTTGACTTCATCCAGACAGGAGAAGTTATGCGGTTGGTGGGCGTGGCCGTAGGTGCCGTTGGAATGGTTCTGCATGCCGGTCAGGATAACGGAACGGCTGGCGGCGCAGCTGGCGGTGGTGCAGAAAGCATTGTTGAATCTGACGCCGTCGGCTGCAAGTTGGTCCATACCGGGAGTTTTAATTACTTCATTGCCGTAACATCCCAGGGCTTCAATGCCGTGGTCGTCGGAAACCATCAAAATGATATTCGGGCGTTCCATAGTTGATTAATCCGTTCTTTAAATTGATTGTCAGAGGGTAAAATAAAAATATATACCCCATGCAAAATAAAGCAAATTGGTATTATCAAACGCAGAATTATAATCAATAAAAGACAAGTTTTTTCAAAAAATAGTGGCACGATAATAATTGGATGCTAGATTATATTTAGAATAAGGGGCGGGTCACGGACCTGCATAGGATATTTTCAATTAATTGCTGTTTAGACTGATATTATGGATCTATCTAATTTCTGGTTTGCGGTTCTATTGACTTCAATCGCCGGTTTGTCGACTGGTATCGGCAGTGTTATATCGGTTTTTGCTGACCGCACCAATACTAAATATCTCTCCATTTCACTGGGATTTTCAGCGGGGGTCATGGTCTATGTCTCATTTGTTGAACTTTTCATGCAGGGTCGCGAAGCACTCATGGCAAACTTAGGGGACAAGACTGGTAACTGGATTACTGTGGCGGCGTTCTTTGCCGGTTTCGGCATGGTCGCGATTATCGACAAACTGGTGCCGGATTATGAGAATCCTCATGAGATGCATAAGGTAGAGGAGATTGATAACAAGGCCAAGGCGCGTGACTTCAATAAGCTTTACCGGGTTGGGGTATTGACCGCTCTGGCGATCGGAATTCATAATTTTCCTGAAGGCCTGGTTACTTTCTTCGGAACGCTGTCTGACGTCAAACTCGGGATGGTGCTGGCTTTTGCCATTGCCATCCACAATATACCTGAAGGTATCGCGGTGGCCATTCCGGTTTATTATTCAACCGGAAGCCGTAAAAAGACCTTTATCTACTCGTTTCTTTCCGGGCTGGCCGAACCAATTGGCGGAATTGTTGGTTATTTCGTTCTGATGCCGTTCATCAACCAGACTGTGATCGGGTTTGTTTTTGCTCTGGTCGCCGGGATAATGGTCTTTATTTCATTGGACAGTCTGCTGCCTTCCGCTGAGAAATACGGCAATCATCACTTGTCTATCTGGGGCATGGTCGGCGGCATGATGGTCATGGCCGTAAGCCTGCTGCTTTTCCAGTGACTGGTACTTTTTCCTCTAAGGTTTCCGTACTATCATTTTAATGACTTTTACTAAGACTGCATGCAAAAAATTCCATTCAAATAACAGATTTATCAGATCTTTTTTATTATTGCACTTGACTTTTTTTCAGTGATAATGTATACTTAAATATAAGTTAACCGAAAGGTAACCGATTTTATGAAAAGAAATAGTTTGCGAATGGTCATTAGACGATATGTTTTCGGGTTATTGAACTCGCATCCGAATGAAGAAGTACAGATTCCGTCATATAACGTGCTTGCGAAAAAATTTAATATGGCAAGAAGCACGGCTCAATTGGAGTTGAAATCCCTGGTTGACGAAGGATATCTGATCACCCGTCCGGGCATTGGTACTTTTGCAAATGTGCATCGGGAAAGAGGTTCCGCTGCCTTTATCCCGTCCGTCATGATCGTTACCGGGAGTGGGGATTATGTTTACAAGCAGTTTTCCGATATTTGCTTTCAGAAAAATCTTGAGGAAAAAATTGCAACTTGTCCGGCACGAATCCAGGAGATATTTTTTTCATCCGGGAACGAGGAGCAGATTTATGAGGAGCTGACCAGTCTAAACAGTTCGCTGCTGATTTGGATCAAGCCGCCATCTGATCGCCATGACCTGATCCGCAGGGTCGCAGCGAAAATGCCGGTGTTCGCAGTTTATGAACAGGTGAAAGGTGTTCCAAGTTTTACTTTAGATATGACACAGCTTGGATACGATATCGGCTTGGAACTGGTAAGGCAGAAGCGGTATCGCTTGATATATCTTGAACGATCAAATTCGAACCGGCAACTTTGGAATGGAATAGTGCATGCGTATCAGGAGTCAGGTATTAAACTTGATGATCGCTATCTGCTCGAATATGAAGAAGGTTACGCAAACACAGAGGAATTGCTAGAAAGCGGATATCGCCCTGATGCGGTCTTTTTCCGTGAAGGGGATGGAACTTACATTGTTGACGCGCTCCGGCGGTATAATATCGATTTAAATGATGAATGCAGGCTTATTTCTGCTACATACAAGCCCCGCTGTTTAAGTGAGCCGATGCTTCTGGCCGGACCGCCCTACGTTTCAGCCGGTATTCACGCTGGAGAACTTGCGATAGGGATGCTCGATAAGGAGGAAGTACCAATGGAGACAATATTTGTTCCATTTGATTACAAGGTTGAGTTGGTATGAATATTGGGGAGATGCGATGGGGGAAACTATTGAAAAATTTTATACATATAGCAAAAAAATATTAACCAGCTGGAGTATGTAAGATGAAGAAGAAGTATTTTACATTGATAGAGTTTCTTGTAGTAATTGCAATTATTGCCATTTTGGCTAGTATGCTTCTCCCTGCATTGAGTAAGGCCAGGGAGGTAGCAAAAAAGATCAATTGCGTGAACAATCTGAAAACGATTGGTTCTTCCAGTTTGATGTATCGCAACGATTTTAATGACTGGGCGATGCCGCCAATCGATAACTCTCTCAGTAGCGGAACGCCTGGGCATCAGTACTCGAAGTACTATCATTGGCCGTATTATTTTGGAAGAAACTACATGACTGGTAAAATTGATGAGTCTACTCTGAATGTAGTAAGCCCGGCCAGTTGGAAATCATTTCTTTGTCCAAGTGACTCGAAAAAGGTTGATTATCGCCTTAGCTATATCGCGATAGGCGGTTGGATGTTACCTCATGCTTCTGTCGGATATCTTGTGCCGAATAAATGCAAAAGACCTTCGGATACCTATTTATTCGCAGATTCCGATTATAATCTGAATGCGTACAAATACGGTTTGATGTCCAGCCAGCATTTTATTGATTCAAACGTTCAACAGGCAGGCTCTACAAGCGAATGCATGTCGCCTTTTTCGGTTGAGATAGGAGCTAATCATAATGACGCCGCCAATATAACCTATCTGGATGGTCATGTAGAAAGTAAGCTCTACTGGACCGGTAGAGGGGATAGTTCCAGCCGAATGTATGCCGACAGGATACTTAGCAATGTGGGTGGCGTTGATAGATAACTGGTGCATTTTCCGCATTTGGAGCGACTCGTCGAGCAGAAATGATTGTTAACGAGCTACGTTGCCGGAGTTTTCCATCCGCAATATGGTTCATATAAATATATAAAAATTTTGATATCAAAATAAGGAAATTTGAAAAATCATGGTAAAAACTTTAAATATCTGGGGAAACGGTCAGATCCTGGCATTTTCCGGAATTGACGGTGCTACTGATTATAATGACGGGATTGTGATGCGGACCGCGTTCGGTGAAGCCGGATTTAATATCCGAACTCCTGAAAACGGCGGAAGAATTCGCTTTGACAAAGCGGCGATTGTACCTGAGAGATTAACTCTTGCCGGGGATTTTTTCGAATGCGGAGATTTGAAAGTGGCTTTTCTAGATACTTACCACATTTTATTTGAGGGTGAGTTCTTGCTGCAGCCGGGGAGGGCAACTGAAGTCGTCGTCAATAAAAATCGAATCCTTATCGGCGTACAGGAGTATTTTAATCCTGAATTGATTGATGCTGATATTGATGAGGTAATTGCCAAGCGCCGTGCTTATCTGGAAGAAATCAGCCTGCCGGATGGTTTGTCTGGTGTGACAGTTAAAACCTTAACCAAAGCATTTTCGCAGATGAAAACCATGGTCTATGCCCCGGAGGGGGAGATCAAGCACCGCTGGACCACTCCTGACCGATGGCCGCATCGGCATATGTGGTTGTGGGATAGCGTTTTTCATGCCATTGGTTTTCGTCATTTGAATCCGTCAATGGCGCGGGAGGCATTGCTGGCAGTTTTTGATTTGCAAGCCGAGGACGGATTTATTCCCGCGTATGGAGCACCAGGGTTAAGGGCTCCAAACACTCAAGGACCAGTCCTGGCGTTTGGGGTTAAACAAGTCTATGATGCTGAACCTTCACTGAACTTTTTAGCAAAAGCGTATCCGCACTTGAAACGTTATCTTGAATGGGATTTTGCGAACCGCGATAATGACGGAGCGGGATTGCTGGAGTGGTATGTCGAGGAAAGAAAGGATTGTCGCAGCGGAGAAAGCGGCATGGATAATTCCCCGCGTTTTGATTCTGCCATGCATCTGGACGCGCCGGATTTCAATTCCCTTATCTCAATGGAGTGCGAGATTATGGCCGGATTTGCATCTGAGCTCGGCTTGAAACGTGATCGGCAGGAGTGGATGGAACGCCATGAAAAATTGAACCGGTTGATAAATAATCGTCTCTGGAACGATGATGAAGGCTTTTACTTTGATTATGATGTCAGTACAGGCAGGTTGTCGACAGTAATGGCTTCGTCAGGTTTTCTCCCGCTGATTTGTGGAGCAGCTTCCGCTGATCAAGCGAAGCAATTGGCCTCTCACCTTAATAATCCGCAAACGTTTAAAACCCCCATGCCGGTTTCTTCAATAGCGGTTTGCGATAAAAAGTCATACAGTAAAGATATGTGGCGCGGGCCGGCCTGGGTAAATATCAACTGGCTGATAGCCCATGGATTCAGGCGTTACGGAATGCATGAACAGGCTGATATGATAATAAATAAAACCATAGCAAAAATTGAAGAGATGTATCTGAAACACGGGACCTTTTTTGAATTTTATGATGATAAGAATGAGGTGGAACCGCCGCAATTACTGCGTAAGGCTAAAAATATTCCTGATTCATTTCATCAGTCGTTTCATGATTACGGCTGGACTGCCACCCTGTATGTCGATATGATTTACTCTCGTAAAAGTAAAACTCATGAGGCATCCGTTGAAAAATCCTATTCGTGCACTTAACATAATAAACAGAAGGAACTTGTAAAATGAAGAAAAATTATTTCACTTTGATTGAATTGCTTGTTGTGATCGCGATCATAGCTATTCTCGCCAGTATGCTGCTCCCGGCTTTGAGTAAGGCCCGGGAGGTTGCTAAAAAGATTAATTGCATAAACAACCTGAAAACGATTGGTTCGTCCAGTTTGATGTATCGCAATGACTTTAATGACTGGACCATGCCGCCTGTTGACAATTCTCTTAGCAGCGGAACACCGGGGCATCAGTATTCAAAGTATTATCACTGGCCGTACTACTTTGGAAGAAACTACATGAATGGTAAAGTAAACGAAGCGACTGGTGAGGCGGTCAATACTGGCAGCTGGAAGTCGTTCCTTTGTCCGAGCGATCCGAAAAAAGTGGATTATCGTCTCAGCTATATTGCGGTCTACGGATGGGCGGTCTCTCATCATTCAGTTGGCTACCTGGTCCCTAATAAATGTAAAAGACCATCTGATGCCTACCTGTTCACGGACTCGGATTATAACCATATAGCATACAAGGTGGGACTGGTATCTACACAGCATTTCCTGGACTCAAATATTCAACAACCCGGTTCATCAAGGGAGTGTATATCGCAGTATTCCGTTGAAATCGGAGCGAATCACAATGATGCCGCTAATATAGCATACCTGGACGGGCATGTTGAAAGCAAACTTTATTGGACCGGACGGGGTGATGGCGGCAGCCGGATGTATGCCGACAGGATACTTGGAAACGTGGGAGGTGTTGACCGGTAATGAGAGGTATTACTCAGCGATAAGTCGATTTTCATAAATACAGCTATTTGCTTTTAATGGATTAACCATCTGGAAAAAGAACAAGTTAGATTTTATCTTTTTTCAGCAATCAGGAATAATACAATGAAGTTTCTTTTATATATTTTAGCCGTATATTATTTTGCGGCAGCTCCTGTTACCACTTTTGCGGAAATGGTCTTTTTCAAGACCATTGATCCAAGTCGGAATGTCATGTGGGCGTCAAACCCTGATAATGTACGGAATGAGCGCCTGCTGAAATATATCAAAGGCTATATGCTGAAACAGACTGATCCCCCAATGGACAGTGGACGATACCAGATGGCCCTGCTTGAATCTCTGGATGCGGGAACTTACCGATTGGATTTCGGTCTGCAGTGTTCTGCTGATTTCAAAGTAAAGGCAGTCGGTGTACATTTTGACGCTCCGCCGCGAACATGGCTGGTAAAACAGTCTGTGTTTCTGAAAAAAAATACGCCACAGTATTTTTCAATGAAATTTACAATTTCGCAAAAGGACGCGAACCGGAAACTGCGGATCCCCAGTGCAAGAATAGGCGATTTGCCCACCGGAGCTGACTTCACGATCTTCGGGGCGAAACTTTATAAAGAGATAAAGGTAAAACGTCGTAAACCGGAGCTCATTTTCTCAGCTTCATTTGACAAAGGCTGGAAGGCGGATTTTGCCAAAGGTGCTCCTCTGCCGGTTAAGGCGGAATTCCTTGATTCCGCAAAAGGACTCTCCGGAAATGGAGTCCGGATTACCGGGAAAAAAGCGGTACTGGCTTACGCGCTTGATAAAAACCTTTTCACCGACCAGGGAACTGTCTCTTTCTGGTACAAACCGGAGTGGACAAAGCGAAAGTGGAACAACCTTTTCACTATAAACCGCGACTGTCCCGGAAATAAACGCAATGGCTCAAACTGGCTCTGGTTCTGGGGACATGAAGGTACTCTGCGAGCAGATATGTCGGATGATAGAGATTCCTATAAGCGCGGGAGTGACATTATTCCGGGGCAATGGCAATGGCTTGTCTTCCGCTGGGGGCCGTTTGGGGTGGAATGTTTTAAAAACGGTACCAAGCAATATCCTGACGGAAAGTCTCCTTTTAAAAAATCCATGAAAATTATGACGTTTTCAAATCCAGGCAAATTTGATCGTTTTTTTGTTGGAGGAAACGATAAGTTGGACGGACGTGCTGATGGCATTATTGATGACCTCAAAATATACAGCGGAGAACTGAGTAATGATGAAATTAGTAAGCAGTATCAGAAGTTCAACTTCCCGAAAATAAAACTGTTTACACGTTATTTTCGGAATGAAGAGAAGAATCAGCATCTTCGCTTCCGTACTCCTTTCAAGAATAGCTGGTCCCTGAAAGCTTTGAACGGCAGAGAGATACTCTTCGGTCAATCTAAAAATGGCGAAGTTGATGTGATCCTTCCCTCTCTTTCCGCTGGTAGCTATTCTCTGACGGTTAACTGTAAAAATATTGAACAGCAAGAACAGTTAGTTATTTTTTCCGGAAAATATAATTTTTCCAAAAAAGGCAACCTTGACCTCGAAAAAGTCGGGGAAGTGAAAATCACCAAAGATATGCCGTCAGGCCGTTTTGTTCAGACCGGGGGCATCGATTATGGGATATGCCAGGGCGTGACTTATGTGGAAACAAAAAATAGTCCGGATGCGCGCTTTGCGATAAAATTTCAACTGCCTGACGGTAAGACGCCATACTATATTGAATGGCTGTACCCGGATGATAAATTGCGGAATGCCGATATTGTGGTTCATGAGGCTAAGAGGCCGGATTTCGGGCTTTGTGTCGGCTATAGCGTCGGAGGGGAATATCAAAACAGCGGCAAACTGCTGAAACAGGGAGGGTTTGTATATCCGCGTCTTTCCGATAAACCGCTGAACTATGCCTTGACCATGCGGGCTCCTCATGCAGTCAATGCCCCCGGAGCCCTTGCGGGAATACGAATTTACCGGGTAAGGGACGGAAAATTACCGGCAGCTAATCTTTTCGATAAACGGGATATTGGGCTTTATTATGAGGACCCGGCGATTTATTATACCTTTTCATATTTGCAGTCAAAAACTGAAACCATGCCGGGGTTCGAAGAATTTCTTGCCCGTTTATCTGCTTACATGAAATACAGCGGACAAAATATGTTGATTTACCCCTTTGTCTGGTATCATGGCGAACTCGGGGAAAATTACAAGGCGCGGCCTCATGCGTTAAATTTCTACGATGGCGTAATGACCTGGTTTGATGCGCAGGACCTTGCCTTTACAGGATCGATCAATCCACATAGTTCAAGCAAAATTGACGAGAGGGTTCTGACAACAGAAAATATTTTGAACGGCAGTCTGCACGACACTCCTGTCCTGATCTATAATACCGGTAAACCAAATCCCGGAAAGTGGCATGGCAGTCCACCGAACTTCAATATTCTGCATCCGACAATCCAACAGGAAGTTCTGGATTGGGTTAAGGAGTTGTGCCTGATTGGAAAGGATCATCCATCATTCAAAGGAATTGAACTAGTAATTACGCTTCACTCTATGCTCTCTTTGGGCAATCTCACTACCGGTTACAATGATTATATGATCGCAGGATTTGAGCACGATACTGGAATCAAGGTTCCAGTTGATCGGCGAGCTCCCCTGCGTGGTAAACTCTATGCCGAATGGCTGCTCAAAAACGTGAAAGAAAAATGGATCGACTGGCGATGCAAAAAACTCGGAGAGTTTTATTGCCGCGTTGCCGACCTTATTGCTAGTGAAAAAACGAACCTTAAGCTGCGAATCAACACTGAGCTAAGTTTGCCTGAACGGAATAATCCATCTACCTGGAGCAATCCTGATATTGTTGTTAAAAACAACCGTGAGGCAGGGATAGACCCCAAATATTTCAAGGACAGAAAGAATATAGTGCTAACACTTACAACCCAACCGGCAATCTATCGCCATCAATTCAAGTCGTTAAGTAAAGAGTGGATGGCTTGGAGAAATGCTCTAAAAAATTACGACACCCGCAAAAAGACGTTTGATGTTCTTAATGATGTACCCCGTGTCGCCGTTCATATGCATGACAAGTATTGGGAATCCCCACTCGGAAGAAAACGCCCTTTGAAGGCTGCCTGGTTCCGGGAGACCCCGTGGCGTGTGAGTACCCTGAATGCCGGAGGAAAATACGCGATGCGCTGTTATGCGCTTCCGCTTCGTTATCACGATTTTTTGCAGATGTCAAAAGGAGGGTTTCTGGTTGGATCGTATGGAACTGAAAAGCAGCTTGCTTCATTCGCTGAAAACTTCACTGTACTGCCGGCAGTTCCGTTTACGGATATCGGCGGCGATGATATCGTAAAGGTCCGCTCTCTGCAAAAAGACGGTTCAACATGGTTTTATGTTGCCAATACTGGCGATAAATACCGCATGATTCGGTTGAGCGTACCGACTGGAACAGTTAATGCTTCTGACGGGAAAATATCACCTGAGTTAAAAAACGGCATACTTTTGCTTGGAATGGATCCTTATTCCTTGCGTTCATTCCGGTGTTCTGGAAATGTTAAGAGAAGTATAAATGTGATTAAGTGATTAAGTGAGTGGACCTGTAGTTTGATAAAGACCATAAAAAAAAGAATATTAGCGGTTGCCGTTTTGGGTTTACTCCTGACTGGCTGTGTTTCTCAACTGGAAAAAAAGCCGGTTCAATATGATGATGAAATTGTATTGACCAACGGGATTGTCAGACTTGGAGTCTCGCCATCTATAGGCCGAATTGTCAGTTTCGGCAAAGTTGGGAGCAGGGACCTGCTATGGCGGAATTCTGTTGCGGACCTCAATGCGGTCCGGCAGCAGGGGCGGGGGTGGCTTAACTACGGCGGAGACAAGCTCTGGCCCGGAGTTCAAGACAGCTGGGAACGTATTTTTGGCCGTCAGTGGCCGCCTGTCGAAGCGGTTGACGGGAAAAAATGGGAGGTGATTGAACGGTCTACTCTGCGGATCGTTATTGAAAGCCAATATATAAATATGCTGCAAGCCAAAATTCGTCGGGAAATTGTTTTGGCGGACGGAAAAGCTGCAGTAGTAATTACAAATACGCTGGATAGGTTCTCCAATTCACCTTTTCCCGTATGTCTCTGGTCAATCACTCAAATCAAGGCTCCAGTCTATTGCCTGCTCGATATTGACGAAAAGAGACCTGCCTCAAATAATTCATATATCGATTTTGAGGGCGATAATCCCAATACTTCTCTGCTTTTAAAAGGGAAGGTACTGAAGTTTTTCGCGCGGCAAGGGCAAAGGAACAAAATAGGAACCTTTGGAAAATGGATTGCTGCAGTATACCCTGACTGCATTTTCCTTCAGTCAACGGATTACAGCCCTGGTGGCTGTTACCCGGATAATGCGTCTTTGGAGTGTTACTGGGATGATCTGGTTGAAGATATGAACAACAAGCTATGGAACCCCAAATATGCTGAACTTGAGCTGTTGGGTGTTTCCAGGCATATTCGCCCAGGAGAAAAAATACGTAACGTCGTACGCTGGAAAATTATTGATAACCCAAAAAAAGAAGATGCGGTCATCGCTCGTCTATGCAACGAAAGTATATGATTGACTTTTTCGATTGAGCACAAGCATAGCTGAAACTATGTTTGTTATATTTTATGCGCTTCACCTTTTCTTCATCATTCCGATTGGAACTTCTCATATTTCCTTTTCCAACCTTCTGCTTAATCTCCGCAGGGATGGCAATTTATTAGAAAAAAATTAGAAAAAGAGGTTGAAAAAAAGGGAAAAAAGAGTAAAGTTAAAGTCCAGTCTGATGTAACTTCTCTTAACACAGATCAACACTCGTATAACGGACCGTGCCGTGCATTTATTTTGTGCAGGATTAACCGGTTTTGAGGGTTATTATTGAGAAAATCCATATACAATGGGCACAATTCGTATAATTTTTTTAACGACCTGTTATTCAGGAAATCGACAAAATAGAGGCTGATATGACCAAACATATTTTTATTACCGGCGGGGTGGTTTCATCCTTGGGCAAGGGAATTACCGCGGCATCCCTGGCAATGCTCCTGAAGCAGCGCGGCTACAGTGTGGCGATGCAGAAGCTTGATCCCTATATCAACGTTGACCCCGGAACTATGTCCCCATATCAGCACGGCGAAGTCTATGTGACCGACGACAAGGCGGAAACTGACCTTGACCTTGGACATTACGAGCGTTTTGCCGAAGTTAACTGTTCTCAAGCATCAAATTATACTACCGGTCGTATCTACAGCAATGTTATCAACCGCGAACGCGAAGGCGGTTACCTTGGCGGCACCGTACAGGTCATTCCGCATATCACCAACGAGATCAAAGACGCGATCAAGAGCCTGCAGGATGAAGAAGTCGATATCGGCATTACCGAGATCGGCGGAACTGCCGGGGACATCGAGTCACTCCCGTTCCTGGAGGCAATTCGCCAGTTTTATCAGGAGTGCGGTCGTGGCAATGCAATCTTTATCCACCTGACTTTGCTGCCATATTTGAGAGCGGCCGGTGAAATGAAGACCAAGCCCTCGCAGCAGTCTGTAGGTATTCTGCGTAATATTGGTATTATTCCTGATTTTCTGGTCTGCCGTACCGAAGTCCCGATGGAAGAGGAACACTTCAGCAAGCTGGCCTTGTTCTGTAATGTAAACCGCCGTTATGTGATTGAAGAGCGCGATGTGGCAAACTCAATTTACGAAGTGCCTAATGAACTGGCCGCTCAGCAGCTTGATGTACTGGTGCTCGAAGCTCTAGGTCTGCCGGCTAATGAACTTGATTTGACCGAATGGGATAAAATGTTGGCGGTTGTAACCGATAAATCACTGCCGAAAGTCAAGATTGCAGTTGTCGGTAAATATATCAGTCTGAAAGATGCCTACAAGAGTATTTATGAAGCGCTCAGCCATGGCGGGATTGCCAACCGTGTCAAAGTCGATATTCAGATGGTTGAATCGGAGGACTTTGAGCAGGAAGAGGGATTTGCTATGCTTGAAGGCGTAGACGGTATTCTGGTTCCCGGCGGTTTCGGCGATCGCGGCATTCCCGGTAAATTGAAAGCCATTCAATATGCCCGTGAAAACAATATTCCGTTCTTCGGCATCTGCCTTGGTATGCAGTGTGCGGTGATTGAATTTGCCCGGAATATTCTGGGCCTGAAAGATGCCAACAGTTATGAATTTGACGAAGATTGTGAACATCCGGTCATTGCGCTGATGGATGAGCAGAAAAAGATCACCAAAAAAGGCGGGACAATGCGTCTTGGCGCCTGGGACTGTTCCCTGAAGTCAGGAACCAAAGCCGCGAAGGCTTATGGCTGCACTCAGATTTCCGAACGTCACCGGCACCGTTATGAATTTAACAATGACTATCGTGATGAGATCGAGAAGAACGGATTGCAGATTGTCGGTACTTCTCCGGATGGAAAACTGGTTGAAATGGTCGAACTGACGGGGCATAAATGGTTTGTTGCCGGACAGTTCCACCCTGAATTTAAGTCGCGTCCTATGCACGCGCATCCTCTTTTCAGAGATTTTATCAAAGCGGCCATGGAAAAATAACGTTTTTGGAGTAAATTATAAGGCTGTCAATTTTTGGCAGCACAAGGCTCACAGCGTGAGCCCGTGAGCTTAGGAATGGAACGGATGTTCCAGGAGCAGTGAACGAAAGCCACCCGGCGTTTGAGGGTGGCAGCGCCACAGGCGCGAACAGGTATAGCATCCGCAGGATCACGAATTTGATTGTGTCCGCTTAAGTAGAGCGATGCCGTATTTGATGAAATTGTATGTTTCTCAGTTTTATTGATGAGACAAGATGTAAATGTAATATATTTACCTTTTTGGGACTGTCGGTCTGCGGAAGCGGATGCCGGATGGCCCCTAAAATGCTAAATAGCCAAGGTGCTAAACGAAAATAAAAATCTAAATGTTTAAATATAAATAATCTCAGGACTCTCTATGCCAAAACGGACGGACATCAAGAAAATCATGTTGATCGGGTCAGGCCCGATCGTCATCGGCCAGGCGTGTGAATTTGACTATTCCGGCACCCAGGCTTGCAAAGCGCTTAAAGAAGAAGGATATGAAATTGTCCTTGTAAACAGCAATCCGGCGACAATTATGACCGACCCCGGTTTTGCTGACCGCACTTACATTGAACCTCTTACTCATGATGTTCTCCATGAAATCATCCGTCGTGAGCGTCCTGATGCCGTCCTGCCGACTCTCGGCGGTCAGACCGCGCTGAACCTGGCGATGGAACTGGCCGACAGCGGAGTTCTGGCGCGTTATCGGGTGGAAATGCTTGGCGCTGATTCCGAAACCATTCGCCGTGCTGAGGATCGCGACCTGTTCAAGATCGCGATGAATGAGATCGGTTTGGATATGGCCAGAAGTCTTTCGGCCCACACCATGGAAGAAGCTTTGGCCGCGGCCGAAGAGATCGGTGCTTTCCCGTTGGTCATACGTCCCGGATTTACCCTTGGCGGAACCGGTGGCGGTATTGCTTACGACATGCAGGAATTTAAATCAATCGTGGCCCGTGGTCTTGATGCCAGCCGTAACAGCGAAGTTCTGATTGAGGAATCATTGCTGGGTTGGAAAGAGTTCGAGATGGAGGTAATGCGCGATACGAATGATAACGCGGTTATCGTCTGTTCAATTGAGAACCTTGACCCGATGGGCGTACATACTGGTGACAGTATCACCGTTGCCCCGGCCCAGACCCTGACCGACCGTGAATACCAGATCATGCGTGACGCGTCTCTGGCGGTTCTCCGGGTTATCGGAGTCGAGACCGGCGGTTCAAATGTTCAGTTTGCTATCAACCCGGATAATGGCCGGATGGTTATTATCGAAATGAATCCGCGTGTCTCTCGTTCCTCCGCTCTGGCTTCCAAAGCAACCGGTTTCCCGATTGCCAAGATCGCGGCTAAGCTGGCGGTGGGATATACCCTCGATGAGATTTGTAATGATATTACCCGCGAGACTCCGGCCTGTTTCGAACCCAGTATCGACTATGTCGTGACCAAAGCCCCGCGTTTCGCGTTTGAAAAATTTGCCGCAGCCGACAGCACTCTGACCACTCAGATGAAGTCGGTTGGCGAAGCTATGAGTATTGGTAAGACCTTCAAGCAGTCGCTGCAGAAAGCCTTGCGCTCGCTGGAAATCGGCCGTTTTGGTTTTGGAGCCGACGGTAAAGACGGTAAATACGAAGCCATGTCCGAAGAGGAAATGATCGCTGAGATCAAGCGTCCGAACGCGATGCGTCTTTTCGTTATCCATGAAGCGTTCCGTCGCGGCTGGACCGTTGAACAGATCTTTGATATCACCAAGATCGACCGCTGGTTCCTGCGTCCGATGCACGAACTTGCCATGTTCGAGGACGAGATCAGAAGTGCTGGTGACCTCGAAGGTCTCAAAAAGGATCGTCCGCTGTTCCTGCAGGCCAAAGAGTTCGGTTATTCCGACCGTCAGATCGCCTACTTGTTGAACTGTAAAGATCTTGATGTACTGGCCGCGCGCCGCGAAATTAATATTATGCCGGTTTACGCATTGGTTGATACCTGCGCGGCCGAATTTGAAGCATATACCCCGTACTATTATTCGACCTATGGCGACCTGGATGAATGCAAGGTTTCCGATAAGAAGAAAATTATGATTCTGGGCGGCGGTCCGAACCGTATCGGACAGGGTATCGAGTTTGACTACTGCTGTGTCCACGCATCTTTTGCGTTGCGCGACGCCGGTTTTGAGACCATCATGGTCAACAGTAACCCGGAAACCGTCAGTACCGACTACGATACCAGTGACAAGCTCTATTTTGAGCCGCTGACCTTTGAAGATGTGCTGCATATCTATGAACGGGAAAATTGCCAGGGCGTTATCGTTCAGTTTGGCGGACAGACTCCGTTGAATCTGGCCAAAGACCTTGAAGCGGCCGGAGTTAATATCATTGGAACCAG
>MDTD01098315.1_pt1 | contig 19698 bp, 17 predicted proteins | sample 811221 | NCBI WGS metagenome assembly MDTD01 (sample SAMN05326646, study PRJNA326480) | marine metagenome | isolation source: seawater | place: Pacific Ocean: South West | collected 2011 | reverse complement strand
TCAAATATAAAATTACTGATGCTCTATCTTTTTCTTTTCTTAATCCAGCAAAAGCCATTTTAGTTCCTTTAATCCATTTAGCTGGTTTTATTAAATAACCATTTAACTCTTCAAAAGTCCATTCCTTTCCATACTCCGATAGCGCTTTAGAATACTTATAATCACTGATAGCACCTATTTGTCTGCCAACAACATTATATAAAGCAGGACCAATATTATTTTTTCCTCCCTTAACAATTGAGTGACAAGCAGCACATTTTTTAAATACCTTCTCACCCACAGCAAGATCTCCCATAGCCAATAAAGATGCCATATCAACTTTAACTTCAGCAGATTCCTCTGAACTAATTGCAACGGTGTTAACTGTTTTTTCTATTTCTATTGAATATCCAGGAGTTTTTGGTTTTTCGACATGAAATATTACATCAGACAGTTTTCCAATCCCAATTACAAGAAGTGCAACCATTAGCACAGCAGCTATTATTTTATTTAATTCAAAAGAATCCATTTTATTAAAATTATTTTTGAACGTATAACACTATAAACATAAAATTGCTTATATATTTTGATGTACAATTTTGCCTCTGTTTATATTGTATTAAAAATAAAAAAGACCAATGAAAACATTAATATTAATTCCTTCAAGGCTATCAGCTACGAGATTGCCAGGTAAACCATTGTTGAAAATTAATGGTTTATCAATGATTTCACACGTCTATAAAAAGGCTGCGGATGCAAATATCGGAGAAGTTTATGTGGCAGCCGAAGATCAAGAAATAATTGACGATATAAATCGGAATGGTGGCCAAGCCATTTTGACTAGTACAAAACATAAAACTGGAACAGATAGAATTTATGAGGCTCTGAAAAAAATTGGGAAATCGGATATTGAACTAATTATGAATCTTCAAGGAGATGAACCCTTAATGAATATAGAAGACATAAAAATTTTGCATAATCAAATGATTGAAACAAAATCTGAAATGGGTACTTTAGCTGCAAAAATAGAGAATAAAAGTTTTTTTCAAAAAGAGAATGTAGTTAAAGTAATTACCAAAGAAACATTGGTAGATTCAAAATTTTCAGAGGCAATAAATTTTATGAGAAAAACTGAAAATATAACAAAAAATGTTTATCATCATCTGGGAATATATTGTTATAAAGTAGATACACTTAAAAACTTTGTTTCTTTTGATCAATCACCAAATGAAATAAAAAGTAAACTAGAGCAACTTAGGGCTTTAGATAATAATATTAAGATTAAGGTTTCTCTTGCAAAAGAATCTCCAATAGGAGTAGATACAAATGAAGATTTTATGGCTATAAAAAAAATTATGGAATATAAATTAAAATGAGTAAAATATTTTTTCAAGGAACTTTTGGAGCTTATTCACATTTAGCAGCTTTATCAATTTACCCAAAAGCAGAAATTATTCCTTGTAAGACATTTGATGAATGTTTTGCAAAAGCGTCAAAAGACTCAACATCAAAAATAATAATTCCTGAATCAAACAGAATTACTGGAAATATTGGAATAGAGTATCTTATTTTTGAGTATAGATTAAATATTTATGCAGAATATTTTCAAAAGATTGAACATAATTTATTAGGGATTCCTGGAACTAAAATTTCAGAAATAAAAGATGTTTATTCACATGGCCAAGCATTATCTCAATGTTCAAATTTTATAAAATCTAATAATTTAATAGAACATGTAAGAGCCGATACAGCAGGGTCTGCAGAGATGATTTCAAGAAATAATGATAAAACAAAATCTGCAATTGCATCTACATTAAGTGCAAAAACTTATAATTTAGAAATTATTAAAAGGAATATTGAGAATGAAAAAGGAAATTCTACAAGGTTTTTAATAATGGGAAAAAATATCTTGCAGCCTGAATTCGGTAAAAAAAAGTATATTACATCATTTTTATTCAAGTTGAAAAGTAAACCTGCTGCTCTATATCAATCATTAGGTGGTTTTGCAATTAATGGAGTAAATTTAACAAAACTGCAAAGTTATCCTGAAAAAAATTCATTCGATTCTTACTTTTTTTTGTGTGACCTTGATGGTCATATAGAAGATCCTAAAGTACAAAAATCTTTGGAGGAATTAGGACTACACTGTCAGGATTTTCACGTTCTAGGTGTTTTTGAAGCTGACAAATTGAGAGAAATATAAATTTTAATCTTTTTTTGTAGATTAGAAAATATTACTGCTATAATAGAATTGGAGGCTAGAGGTGAGTCCTGCTTGAACCCGACCAGATCTTAACGGAAGCAGTCGTAGAGACAGTTATTCAGGTTCTAGTCTCCTAAAAAAAATGAGTAAAAATTCAAAAATTTTAGCACTCAAATATCGGCCTCAAACATTTGAGGATTTGATAGGTCAAGAAGTGATTGCAGACACAATATTAAATGCAATCATAGCTAATAAAATTCCTAATGCTTACTTATTTACAGGCATAAGAGGTATTGGAAAAACAACAATTGCAAGAATTGTTGCAAAATCTCTGAATTGTAAGAATGGGGTAGAAAATTTATGCAAAGAAAATTTATGTGAGAATTGTGAGGCAATTAAAAATTCTAGTCATATAGATGTTTTGGAAATGGATGCAGCTAGTAAAACAGGAGTGGATGATGTGAGAGATTTGATAGAGTTTTCAAGGTATGGACCTACGTCATCAAAGTTTAAAATATTTATTATTGATGAAGTGCATATGTTAAGTAAACAAGCCTTTAATGCACTATTGAAAACTCTCGAAGAACCACCCGAGTACTTAAAATTTATATTTGCCACAACAGAGATTAAGAAAATACCAGTAACTGTCGTTTCAAGATGTCAAAGATTTGATTTAACAAGAATTAAATCGGCTGAATTATTTGATTTTTTAAAAAAAGTTAAAGTACAGGAAAGAGGAAAGATAACTGATGATGCCTTAAAATTAATCGTTAAAATTTCAGAAGGCTCTGTAAGAGACGCTCTATCGTTACTTGATAGAGCATTATTAAGTTTAGATAAAGAGAAAGAGCTTGACTTAAATAAAGCTCAAAAAATATTTGGTCATTTTGATAAATCACAACTCATTTCGTTATTTAAATTAATTTTAGAAGGAAACGAAAAAGAGGTTATTAAGAATTACAGAAAAATATATGATCAAGGAATAGAACCAAAAATATTTATAAATGATTTCCTCGAACTTCTTTATTACTTTAAAAATATAAGCTCATTGACTATCGAAAGCACGAATTTTTCCTTAAATGATCAAGAATTTGAAATTATAAATAAAATATCAAAAAAAATTGATAATCAGATTTTAATTCTTTTTTGGCAGTTTACAATTAAAACTCTTGATGAACTTGATATTGTTTCTAATCAAAATATTTCAGTTGAGATGTTTTTGATGAGACTGATTTATTTGAGCAGCCTTAAGGGAAATAATCAAGTAATTGAAAATGACTTATCTAACTTCTCCAACCAAGAAGAAAGCAAAGTATTGTCTGATAATCAAATCATTGAAAAAAAAACGATTAATCAAATTAAAAATATAACTCAAGAGGATGCTAGGAAATCAAAACCAGACATAGCCACTAATCAGATATCAGAGGTTTCAATAAAATCTTTTAATGACCTAGTGGATGTGTGTAATCTCAAAAAAGAACTAAAACTGAAATATGAATTAGAAAAAAATGTAAATCTTGTTAAATTTGAAAAAGGAAGAATAGAAATTTCTTTTAATGATAATCTTGACAAAGAATTTGTGAAAAATTTATCTGCTAGGTTATTTGAGTGGACAAGCGAGAGATGGATTATAACCTTTAGTAAAATTAAAGGTGAAATGTCTATAAAAGAAAAAGAGAAAAATCAAAAGTCTGAATTGTTAGATAATGCAAAAAAATCAGAGATATTTAAATCTTTCAAAAATTATTTTTCTGACGCTGAGTTAATTGATATTAGAAAACAAGACAATAAGGAAAGAAATGACTGATTTTACAAAAATTTTAGATAAAGCAAAAGAGCTAGAATCGAAAATGAAAGAGAGCCAAGAAAAAATAAAAAATATTAGAGTTGAGGGCGTTTCAGGGTCTAATTTAGTTAAAGTTATTTTAGATGGAGATGGAGAAATGCATAAAATAGAAATTTCAAAAGAAATTTTAAAAGATGACAAATCAATTATTGAAGATCTAATTGTTGCTGCTCACAATAATGCTAAATCTAAGATTAAGACAAAAACAGCTGAGGAAATTAGTAAAGCAACGAGTAGTTTTGGAATACCAGGTTTTAAATGGCCGTTGTAAGTAACCAATGCAAAATATAAGTGAAATAGAGGAGTTAGTAAGATTAATCTCAAAATTGCCAGGTTTAGGTCCTAAATCAGCAAAACGAATTGTTTTAAAATTAGTAAATAATAAGGATGAATTAATCAAACCTATGGCTAATACATTAGCCCAAGTTTACAAAAATGTTACCAGATGTCGTTCTTGCGGATCTTTGAAGTCTAATTCTTTTGGATGTACCAACTGTGAAATAGTAAAAGAAAAATTTAATAAAATCTGTGTAGTAGAGGATATCGCAGATCAGTGGTCTATTGAAAATTCAAATATATATAAAGGATATTTTCATATTCTTGGGGGCACGATATCGTCTGTTGGTCAAAGAAAAGAGGATTTATTGATAAACTCTTTAGTGGACAGAGTTATTAAAGATAATATTGATGAGGTTATCCTGGCAACAAGTGCGACTGTTGAAGGACAAACTACAGCATATTACATTCAAGATAGTTTGAAGCATACAGAGGTAAAAATTACGAAATTAGCACAAGGATTGCCAGTAGGGGGAGAAATAGAAAGTTTGGATGACGGAACCCTTTTCTCTGCTTTTAAAAATAGATCAAAATTAAGCTCTAATTCTGGTTAATTTTTTTTTTAGTCTATTGGAGTGTAATAGTGGTTCAGTATATCCAGATGGTTGTTCTATTCCCTCAAAAATTAAATTACACGCAGTTTTGAAAGCTAAAGATCTTTCATAATCATCACTCATTTTCACGTAATCCTTATCTGATTCATTCTGTTTATCGACAACCTTTGCCATCTCCTTCATTATTTCCATAACCTGAATTTTTGTAGTAATCCCATGATGTATCCAATTAGCTATGTGCTGAGAAGAAATTCTCAAAGTAGCTCTATCCTCCATTAAACCAACATTATTGATATCAGGAACTTTTGAACACCCAACCCCCTGATCAATCCATCTGACTACATAACCCAATAATGTTTGTGCTGAATTTGATATTTCTGAGTTTATTTCATCAACAGACCAGTTAGGTCTGTCTGCAATAGGGATAGTTAGAAGATCATCCAGTTTAGCTTTATTTCGACCCATAATTTTTTTTTGTTCATCAAAAATATTTATTTGGTGATAGTGAAGCGCGTGTAATGAGGCAGCAGTTGGTGATGGAACCCAAGCGCAATTAGCACCAGATTTTAAATGATTAATTTTTTCTGCCAACATTTCCCTCATTTTATCAGGCATTGCCCACATACCTTTACCAATTTGAGCTTTACCTGAAAATCCACATTCTAATCCAATATCAACGTTGTTATTTTCATATGCAGAAATCCATTTTGATGATTTCATATCTCCTTTTTTTATCATTGGTCCTGCTTCCATAGATGTATGCATTTCATCTCCAGTTCTGTCTAAAAATCCTGTATTAATAAAAAAAACTCTATTTTTTAATGTTCTGATACATTCTTTTAAATTAGCAGAGGTTCTTCTCTCTTCATCCATGATTCCAATTTTACAAGTATTTTTATCTAATCCAAATAGCTCCTCAACTTTTGAAAAAATTAAATCTGTAAATGCAGTTTCCTCAGGACCATGCATTTTTGGTTTAACGATATAAATTGATCCTTTCCTAGAATTTTTTTTTCTTTGAAGATCGTGAATAGCAGCAGCAGTTGTCAAAAATGCATCCATAATACCCTCAGGAATTTCATTGCCATCTTTTAAAATTATAGCGGGGTTAGTCATTAGATGACCTACATTTCTTATTAATAAAAGACTTCTTCCATGAAGCTTTAAACCTTTACCATCTTTTGATATATAACTCCTGTCAGGATTTAATTTTCTCTCAAGTTTTTTACCATTTTTGTCAAATTGAACTTTTAAATTTCCTTTCATTAATCCAAGCCAATTTCTATAACAAACTATCTTATCTTCAGCATCTACAGCAGCAACACTATCTTCGTTATCACAAATAGTTGAAACAGCTGACTCTGAAATCACATCACTTATACCAGCTATATCATGAGCGGCACTAAATGCTTTTGGGTTGATTATTATTTCAAAGTGTAAATTATTATTTTTAATTATAATTGCAGATGGTTTTTTTGCTTCACCTCTATGTCCAATGAACTTATCTTTATCTTTAAGTTCATACTCATAATCATCTTTGGATATAACAAGCTCTTTATTAACCACTTTTAAACTTGCAATATTTTTCCAGCTTGTTCCATCTATTGGAATATATTTATCAAAAAATTCTCTGACATATTTGATTACTTCTTGCCCTCTTTCAGGATCGTATCTTTCACTTCCACCTTCTTCTGACTCAATTACGTTAGTGCCGTACAAGCTATCATACAAACTAACCCATCTTGCATTGGCAGCATTAAGAGTATACCTGGCATTCATAATTGGCACCACTAGTTGTGGCCCTGCAATTTGAGTAATTTCATCATCAACATTATGAGTATCAATTTTAAAATCAGGACCTTCATCGATTAAATACCCAATTTCTTTAAGAAATTTTTTATATTTATCTAAGTCTAATTTATTGCCTTTGTTTTCTTTATGCCAAGTGTCAATTTTTTTTTGTATTGTTTCTCTTTTATTTATTAATTCTCTATTTATCGGTGCTAACTCATGGACCATTTTATCAAATTCTGACCAAAATTTTTCTTGAGTAATATCTATATCTTTCAAAAGCTCATTATTTACAAAAGAAAGTAATTGTTCAGATATTTTTAAATTTTTTATAGTTTGATATTTTGTAGACATTGAATTATTTTTAAAACTCAAGTAAAATTAAGTCAAATAATTTATAGAAGCATTGACATTTTGCTGTCATTTTTCATAGTTATACAACTGCTTACTTTTTATGAAAAATTATCTTAACTTTGAAACTGATATTAAAAATCTTGAGAATGAGCTAGATAAGCTGAAAGATCCTTATAATCAAGGTGGTTTATCTGAGGTTGATACAAATAAAATTTCACAAACCCAAACTGAAATTGACGAAAAATTAAAAGAGATCTATTCAAATCTGGATCCATGGCAAACAACTTTAGTTGCTAGGCATGAGGATAGACCAAAATCTGAATTTTTCATAAAAAATTTGTTTGAGGATTTCATCCCATTAGCTGGAGATAGATATTATGGGGAAGATAAATCAGTCTTAACTGGATTTGCAAAATTTAATGGCCAATCAGTATTAGTGATAGGTCAAGAAAAAGGAGAAGATCTAGATAGTAGAATTGAAAGAAATTTTGGTATGATGAGACCCGAAGGATATAGAAAAACTATTAGATTAATGGAACTTGCTAATAAATTCAAAATTCCAATAATTTCTTTCATAGATACACCTGGTGCTTACCCTGGAGTGGGTGCAGAGGAAAGAGGCCAGGCCGAGGCTATAGCAAAATCAATAGAGTGTTGTATGAAACTTAAGGTACCAACATTAGCTATTATAATTGGTGAGGGTGGATCCGGCGGTGCAATCGCTTTAGCGTCCTCAAATAAAGTTATTATGTTAGAAAATGCTATTTACTCTGTAATATCTCCAGAAGGTTGTGCAACAATATTATGGAGAGATCCAAAAAAAATGTTAGATGCTGCAAAAGCAATGAAATTATCTGCAAAAGATTTACTCGAGCTAAAAGTTATTGATGAAATCATCACAGAGCCTTTAGGAGGAGCGCATAGGGATAGAAATCTAATTATAAATAATATTCGTGATTCTATTTCTAAGAATTTAGAGTCTTTCAAGGAAATGTCAGATGATGAAATATTTAATCAAAGAAAAAATAAATTTTTAAGAATTGGAAGAGAAAAAGGATTTATCAGCAATCCTGGGAGTCTGAGCGCTCATCAAAGAGATTTAAAGAATTTAGATAAGTTTTTTAAATCTAAAAAGAATATAGGTTTTTTAATCGGAGGAATTATTTTTTTACTCTCATCTATATTTATAATAGCAATAACACTATAAGGCTCCACAACATCGTTTATATTTTTTACCAGAGCCACAAAAACAAGGTTCATTTCTGCTCATTTTCTTTCCTACATATTTAGGATCAATTTTTTTTTGATTAATTTCACTTTCCTTTACAGGTTGAGCTATATTAACTTTAAGATTCATTAAAATAGTCACATAATCTATTTTTAATTTTTCTAACAAATTTGAAAATAAACTAAACGACTCTTTTTTATATTCAGATAATGGATCTCTCTGACCATAAGATCTTAATCCAATTACTTGTCTCAATTGTTCTAAATATTGTATATGGGATTTCCAATTTAAATCAATTGATTGCAAAAAAATTCTTTTTTCAATCTCTTTACACTGGTCTTCACCCAAAACTTCAATTCTTTTTTTTCTATTCTCATTAAATTTCTCTATTATTTTCGATTTTAGATCGTTATCTGTTGATGAGATTAAAGAACTAAATTTATCTCCTTCTACATTTTTACCCATTAAGCTCTTTAATTTGTTATCAAATTCAGAATTTTTTGGATTAGATAATTTTTTAACTTTTAGTAATATTAGATCCTCAATAATTTCTTTTAAAAAATTATTAGAATAAGAAAAAATTTCCTTACTGTTCATTGCATCTTTTCTTTGAGAAAATATTACATATCTTTGATCGTTAAGCACATTATCAAATTTGATAAGTGTTTTTCTTATATCAAAATTTCTTGCTTCAACTTTTTGTTGAGCTCTTTCCAAAGCTTTATTGATCCATGGATGGTCTATACTCTCACCATCTTTTAAACCTAATTTTTCTAATATATTATTCATTGACTCTGACCCAAATATTCTCATTAGGTCATCCTCCAGGCTCACGTAAAATATTGAATTTCCTTCGTCACCTTGCCTACCTGCTCTACCTCTTGCCTGGTTATCAACCCTTCTTGACTCCATTCTTTCTGTTCCAATTACAAATAAACCACCTAATGATTTGATTTTTTCTTTATCTATTTTTAATCTTTCATCAGGTATCGATCCTTTTTTACCTCCTAATTGAATATCAACTCCTCTTCCCGAGATACTAGTAGTTATTATTATAGAGTTTTGTTTACCCGCATTAGCAATTATGTCTGCTTCATTTTCATGGTTTTTGGCATTTAATACAACGTGCTGAATTTTTTCTTTTTTTAGTAATTTTGAGTAAATTTCAGATTTGTTAATACTTGATGTAAAAATTAATAGAGGTTGTCCAGATTTATTACATTCTTTAATTTTGTTTAAGATGGCTTCATTTTTTTCTTTTTCGGTTCTAAAAATTTGATCATTAAAATCATTTCTGATCATTTTTCTATTTGTAGGAACAATGACAACTTGTAAATTATATATTTCATAAAATTCCTCTGCCTCTGTTGCAGCAGTACCCGTACAGCCCGAGATTTTTTTATAAAGTTTGAAATAGTTTTGATAAGTTATAGATGCTAAAGTTTGATTTTCTGCTTGTATATCGATTAGTTCTTTTGCTTCCAAGGCTTGATGAAGACCATCTCCAAATCTTCTACCTTCCAAAATCCTACCTGTAAGTTCATCAATTATTTTAAGACTACCATCTTTAACGATATAATCTTTTCCTTTTACAAATAAATGATTAGCCCTTAATGACTGATTTACGTAATGTACTAAATTTAAATTCTCAGGGTCATAAAAATTATTATTTTTAAGCAATCCAACGTTAGAGAAAATTTTTTCAACGTTAGTTATTCCCTCATTTGTTAATAATATACTTTTTTCTTTCTCATCTATTTCATAATCATTTTTATTTAATTTTTTTGTTAATTTATCAATGGCCAAATATTGATTTGATTTATCCTCTGCTGCACCCGATATGACCAAAGGAGTTCTGGCTTCATCTATTAAGCAAGAATCTATTTCGTCTACAACTGCGAAATGATGTTTTCTCTGAACCATTTCTTCTTCAGAAAATTTCATATTATCTCTTAAATAATCAAAACCTAGCTCACTATTTGTTGCGTAAGTTATGTCACAATTGTAATTTTTTTTTCTTTCATCGTCATTTTGATCATTATTGATATAGCCTGAGGTTAGGCCTAAAAATTTATAAATTTCCCCCATTTCTATGGAGTCTCGTTTAGCCAAATAATCATTAACAGTAACCACATGTACACCTTCTTCCTCAAGAGCATTTAAATAACAAGCCAGAGCAATTGTTAACGTTTTTCCCTCTCCAGTTTTCATCTCAGCAATTTTAGATTCATGTAAAACAATCCCCCCAATAAGCTGTACATCAAAGTGACGTTCATCTCTCACACGTCGTGAAGCCTCTCTAACAAGTGCAAATGCTTCAGGCAAAATTTGATTAAGGGAAATACCACTTTTGAGTTTATTTTTTAATTCTAGAGTTTTCTTTGGGAAATCATCATCCTTAAGTTTTTTAACATCTTCCTCAAGTAAATTAATTTTATCAACAATCTGAGATATTCTATCTAACTCCTTCTGATTACCAGATTTAATGAATTTAGTGATAAAGTTAAATGGGTTTAGCATGTGTTTTTGATATTTAATTTTTATAACTTTTAATATAATTATTAAATATATATTTTAAATACTATGGGAATTAATTTTACTAATTTTTTGTCCTCCAAATCAAATAATCTTAAAATGAACCAATTTCAAGATTTAGATCACTTAGATGGAGTTTCTATCTCAACTATAAGTGCAAATTTGTACAATAATGACAGAGATGATTTAGTTATGTTTTATTTTAGAGAAGGAGCAAATTTTGCATCACTTTATACTCAATCAAAAATTATATCTGAAAATATTAAATGGAATTTAAGTCAAAAATCAAAAAGAATATTTTCATTAATTGTTAATGCTAGAAATGCGAATTCTTTTACAGGGGAACAAGGCTTTAAAAGTATGGAAAATCTCGCTGAGATTATTTCCAAAAAGTTATCAGAGAAACAAAAAGAAGATGAAGACCGACCAGAAAAAATTAAATCAAAAAATATAATTTTTGGTTGCACAGGAACAATTGGAGAAAAATTCCCAGAAGAAAAAATTAAAATTAAAATTTCTGAATTAATAGAAAATATTAAGTATACACAAAATAAATATATTTGGATTAAGTCAGCTTTAGGTATTATGACTACGGATACTCAACCTAAAGTAGCTATGCAAAATTGTAAAATTGGAAATTCTGATATAAAAATCTATGGTATCGCAAAAGGTTCGGGAATGATACAGCCTAATATGGCTACTACCTTATGTTATATATTTACAGATGCAGATATTTCAAATGATATTTTAAAAAAATTACTTAAAAAAAATATTGAGAATACTTTTAACGCAATAAGCTGTGATGGGGATACAAGCACGAATGATATGATTTCAATTTTTTCTACTGGAAAAGCAAATCATAGAAAAATAAATAGTTTTACTGATATTAGATTGAAAGAATTTGATGAGGCTTTGAATATTGTCTTATTAAATTTAGCAAAAAGAATTGTGCTTGATGGTGAAGGTGCATCAAAATTTATTACCATCAATTCAAAAAATTGTAAAACCGAAGAAGAGGCAAAAGGTATTGCCTTTTCAATAGCAAACTCACCTTTGGTAAAAACAGCGATAGCAGGTGAAGATCCTAACTGGGGCAGAGTGGTTATGGCAATCGGTAAGTCAGGTGCTTCAATAGATTTAAAAAAACTTTCCATCAAATTTGGAGAATTAAGTATTGTCTATAAAGGGAAATTAAATGGTCGTTACAATGAGAAAGAAGTTTCAGAATATATGAAAAATTCAAATATTGATATTACAGTTGATGTAGCAAGTGGAAAAAAAGATTTTACTGCTTACACAATGGATTTAACTAAAAAATATATAGAAATTAATGCTGATTACAGAAGTTGAGATATATTGAAATTTTATTATTAATAACTAAGTATTAAGGATGATTAAATATAAATTATTATGTAAAGAATGTAAAAAAGATTTTGATAGCTGGTTTGCATCCTCTAAAGAATTTGAAAAATTAAAAAAAAAGAAACTTCTTACATGTATTATTTGTAATTCTTCAAATGTAGAAAAAAACTTAATGGCACCAAAAGTTATCAATAGCAAATTAAGAGAAAATAACAATAAAGAGTTACAAAAGTTTAAAGATGTTAAAAAAGTTGTAAAGAATTATCAAAATTTTATAAAACAAAATTTTGATTATGTTGGTAATAATTTTGCATATGAGGCAAGATCAATCCATTATAGTGATAAAAAAAAAGAAAAAGGTATTTACGGAACTGCATCAAAAAGAGATCTAAAAGAACTTAAAGAAGAAGGTATCGAAACCCAAGTTTTTCCATGGATAGAAGATAAGAGTAATTAATATTTTATAAATTGTGCTATGTAATTTACTGATTTATCTGAGCTAAGTTTCCATTCATCTTTTAATAAATTAAATTTCATTCCATCTAATTTTTTAAGTGTTAGTTTTTTTTTATTTGTAATACTAATCAACTCCTCAGGTTTAACAAATTTCTCCCACTCATGAGTTCCTATTGGAAGCCATCTCATTATATATTCTGCCCCTATAATAGCAAAAACATAAGATTTTAAAGTTTTGTTTAAAGTTGCAACAAACATAATTCCATTTTTTTTTAATAAAGAGGAACAAGATTCAAGAAAAATATTAACATCCTCGACATGTTCAATTATTTCCATATTTAAAATTACATCAAATTTTTTATTTGAATTCATTTTTTCAGGAGATGAACAAACATAATTGATATTTAAATTTCCTTTTTTTGCGTGAAGTTTAGCAATATCTATATTTTTTTTTGATGCATCTATTCCAGTTACATTTGCTCCTAATCTACACATTGGTTCGGACAATAAACCACCTCCACATCCGATATCTAAGATTTTTGTTCCCGCTAAAGGTTTTTTTTTATTTTTAAGTTTAAATGTGTTTATTATATTGTTTTTAATATACGAAATTCTTATAGGATTAAATTTATGCAAAGGTTTAAATTTGCCTTCAGGATTCCACCATTCCTCAGCAATTTTGGAAAATTTTTCTATTTCTTTTTTATTAATTGTGTTATTTTTCATAAGTAGGTTGACAATATATTCAACATGTATTTATTCAATATTTTTTAATTTTAAGAGAATAGTTTATCATGAAAATTTTAGTATTAAAATTTGGTGGCACTTCAGTTGGCACAATTAAAAAAATCAAAAAGGTCGCAGATATAATATCTGATTATAAAAAGAAAAATTATCAAGTTATTGTTGTTTCCTCAGCGATGAGTGGTGTGACAAATGAATTAATTAAAAAATCTTTTGAAATAAGTGCTAACTTTTCTGAGACTGAACACGATGTATTGGTTTCTACAGGAGAACAAGTGTCATGCTCGTTAATTGCTGGCAGGTTAATTCATAAAGGATATAAATCTAGATCTTGGTTAGCTTGGCAAGTTCCAATAATAACTACAGGTCCTAATAAAAATTCAAGGATCAATAAAATAAATAAAAGTCAAATAATTAAATATTTAAAAGAAGGTGGCATTCCAATTATCACGGGGTTTCAGGGTATTGATAAAGAGAATAGAATTACAACTATTGGGCGTGGTGGATCTGATGCTAGTGCAATAATGATAGCTAAGTTTTTTAGAGCTCAAAGGTGTATAATTTATACTGATGTTGAAGGAGTTTATACAACTGATCCAAATAAGTTAAAAAAGGCAAAAAAAATTAAAATAATCTCATATGAGGAAATGTTAGAAATGGCATCACTAGGCGCAAAGGTTATGCAACCAGTATCAATACAAGACGCGAGACTAAATAGGATTGATATTGAAGTAAAGTCATCATTTATAAAAAAATCTGGAACTTTAATAACTAAGAGATCTAATATAACTAATAGTAAAATTGTAACTGGAATTTCATTCACTCAAAATGACTCAAAAGTTTCATTAATAGGCGTAAAAGATAAACCTGGAGTTGCTGCTTCAATATTTAAACCTTTATCTAAAAATTCTATTAATGTTGATATGGTTGTTCAGAATATTTCTGCTAATGGAAAAGATACAGATTTAACTTTTACAATAAAAACAGAAGATTTAAATAAAACAAAAAAAATAATTCAATTAAACAAGAATATTAGATTTAGAAAACTTTTATTAAAAAAAGATGTTTCTAAAATTTCAATAATTGGTGTTGGGATGATTACTACACCTGGTGTAACTTTTAGAATGTTTCAAACACTTGCAGATAAAAAGATAAATATACAAGTAATTTCTACCTCTGAAATTAAAATTTCAGTTTTAATCGACAAAAAGAATATTAAAAAGGCAATTAGTGCTTTACATAAAGAATTTAAATTAGATTATTAAAATGAGTATTAGACCATTTAGAGACATTAAAAGAAGAAAAACAAAAGTAATAAGAGTCGGTAGCGTTAAAGTTGGAGGAAATAATCCTATTTCTGTTCAATCAATGACAAATACTTTAACTACTGATATCAAAGCTACAATTAATCAAATTAATGAAATTCATGGTGAGGGAGCTGAAATTGTTAGAGTTTCTTGTCCAGATCAAGCATCAGCCAAATCATTGAAAGAAATTACAAAGCATGTTGATATTCCTATTGTAGCAGATATTCATTTTCATTTTAAAAGAGCGATTGAAGCTGCTGAAAGTGGAGCCAGTTGTCTTAGAATTAATCCTGGAAATATTGGCAGTAAAGATAAGATTAGAGATGTAGTAAAAGCAGCACGAGATAATAATTGTTCAATTAGAGTAGGTGTTAATGCTGGATCATTAGAAAAAAGTATTTTAGAAAAATATAAAGAACCTTGTCCAGAGGCCTTAGTTGAAAGCGCCTTGAGAAATATAAAAATTTTAGAAGATGAGGATTTTCATAATTTAAAAATAAGTGTCAAATCTTCAGATGTTTTTTTGTCAATAGAAGCATATCGTCAATTGTCAAAAGCTACTGATTATCCTCTACATTTAGGGATTACCGAAGCTGGTAGTTTTATAGCCGGAAGCATAAAATCTTCTATTGGTTTGGGCACCTTACTTCTTGAAGGAATTGGAGACACAATAAGAATTTCTTTGTCGGATGATCCAGTAAAAGAGGTGAAAATTGGTAATGAAATATTAAAATCCCTTAATTTAAGAGAAAGAGGAGTTAAAATCATTTCTTGCCCGTCTTGTGCAAGGCAAGGATTTAAAGTTATAGAAACCGTCAAAACATTAGAAAAAAAACTTTCTCACATAAAAACACCAATAACTTTATCCATTATTGGCTGTGTTGTAAATGGTCCTGGAGAGGCTGCATTGACTGATGTTGGTATTACGGGTGGTCAAAAAGGGAATAACATGCTTTATCTATCAGGAATACAATCTGAAAAAATCTTAACTAATGAGATGATTGAAAGAGTTGTAAGCGAAGTAGAAAAAAAAGCTTTAGAATTAGAAAATAAATAAAATGATACCCCAGAAAACTATTGAAGAGTTGATTAACAAACACTCAATATTAGAAAAAGACTTATCATCTGGAAAAATAGATAAAAAAATTTTTGCTGAAAAATCTAAAGAATATTCTGATTTAAATGAAATAGTAAATAATGCAAAAAAATATCTTTCATTTGAGAAAGATAAAGTAGAATTAGAAAAAATATTATCAGATCAAAGCTCAGATAAAGAATTATTAAAAATGGCTGAATCAGAGCTTAAAGAATTACAAATTCAACATGAAATAAATGAAAAAAAATTAAAACTATTTCTATTGCCTAAAGATGAAGCAGATAAAAAAAATGCTATAATTGAAATAAGAGCAGGCACGGGAGGCTTAGAAGCAAGTCTATTTGCATCCGATCTTTTTAAGATGTATGAAAAAGTCAGTCACAAAAAAAAATGGATTGTGGAATTAATTTCCATCTCAAGAAGTGAAGCAGGAGGACTTAAAGAAGTTATTGCATCAATTAAAGGTACGAATATTTATTCGACACTTAAATATGAGAGTGGAGTTCATAGAGTACAAAGAGTACCAGATACAGAAACGCAAGGCAGAGTCCACACCTCAGCTGCAACTGTGGCTGTTCTTCCTGAAGCAGAAGAAGTAGATTTAAAGATAAATGATGCAGATTTAAGAATTGATGTTTTTCGTTCAGGGGGTCCCGGAGGCCAATCAGTGAACACAACTGATAGCGCGGTTAGAATTACACATATACCAACTGGTTTATCAGTCTCACAACAAGATGAAAAATCACAACATAAAAATAAAGCTAAAGGAATGAAGATTTTAAGGGCAAGATTATATGAATTAGAACGATCAAGAATTGAACAAGAGAGATCACAGGATAGAAAAAGCAAAATAGGTTCAGGAGACCGCTCCGAAAGAATTAGAACCTATAATTTTCCTCAAGGGAGAGTTACAGATCATAGAATAAATTTGACTCTCCATAAACTAGAAGAATTTTTACAAGGAGAGGCTTTTGATGAAATGATAGAATCATTGACATTACAAGCTCAAGAAGACAGTTTAAGCAATTTAACTTAGCATGAGAATTCAAAAAGTAATCAAAGATGCTTTTCTAACATTAGAGAAAAATAAAACAAAATCAGCTCTATTAGACTGTGAAATATTAATGTCTTTAGCTATTAAAAAAAATAGAGAATTTATTATTTTAAACCCAAATCATGAAATTAATAAAGAAAACTTTTTACATTTTAAAGAATTAATTAATGATAGATTAAAAGGCAAACCAATAGCTTACTTAACTGGAAAAAAAGAATTTTGGAAATACGAATTTTTTATAAATGAAAATGTATTAATACCACGACCAGATACAGAATTAATTATTGATGAAGTTCTAAAAGTTTTTAAGCACAAAAATAAGATAAATTTACTGGATATTGGTGTTGGCTCAGGATGCATAATATTATCAATTTTAAAGGAGAAAATTAATTTTTCTGGCACAGGTATTGATTTGAGCAGTGAATGTATAAAACTATGTAAAATAAATGCTAATAATCTAGGTATAAAGAACAGACTAAAGTTAGTTAAATCAGATATTGACAATTTTAATAATGGCAAATATGATTTAATAATATCTAATCCTCCTTATATAAAAAAGTTAGATTTAAAATATTTAGATAAGGAAATCATTAATTTTGAGCCAAAACAGGCTTTGGATGGTGGGTTAGAAGGAATGTCAGAAATCAGAAAAGTTGTGGCAAAATCATCTGAGCTGATTAAAAAAGGAGGCAAATTAATACTGGAAATTGCCTATGATCAAACTAAAGAGGTAAAGGATTTTTTAAGAACTCAAGGATTTTACATAAATAGTATAGTAAAAGACCTAGCAAAAAATGATCGATGTATTATTAGTACAAAAATTTAAATAATAATCTCATGGTAACATTTAGAAATAACAATAGTAGAAGAAGCAGTTTCAGGAGAAATGATAGAAACTTCAAATCTAATGGGGAGAGAAGTAAGTATAGTTCAAATTTTTCTAATAATGAAAATTTTAGAAGAAAAATTCCAAATAGAAATAATCAAAATGCGTCAAAATTAATAGATAAATATAATAACTTAGCTAGAGAGGCATTATCTTCAGGTGACAAAATACTATCTGAAAATTATTTTCAACATGCAGATCATTTCACGAGAATTTTGAGTGAACAAGAAATTTATAGAAAATTAAAACAGAATGAAAATAACTCTGATAAAGTAGAAGAGAGAATCGAAAATCAAAATAAAGAAATTTCGAAAGAAAATACTAGTGAAGAAACTAAAACAGAGATTGAAGTAAAGTAATTAATTTAATCCAATTATTTTTTCAGACCTTAGGACATCTAATTTAATTTTTTTTGTTTCGAATACTTTTCTATCATTTCCTTTAAGAATTTTTCCCGAAGGTAATTTTAATGTTTGAGAATTAACTTTCTGCCCATTTACAATAACTTCATAATGTAAGTGAGGACCTGTCGATTTTCCGGTCGATCCCACAAAACCAATTACTTGACCTTGTTTTACTCTTACGCCTCCTCTAATTCCAGCAGCAAATTTGGACATGTGTGCATAAATTGTTGTATAAGTTGAATTATGTTTTATTACCACACAGTTTCCACCCCCTCCGCACCAACCAGCTTTTTTAATTATTCCTGAGCCTGAAGCCATTATAGGAGTGCCCATTGGCGCAGCAAAGTCTGTACCTCTATGCATTTTATTGAAACCGTCTATTGGATGTTTTCTCATTCCAAAAGGTGAAGAGAGTCTCGCTCCATTTATTGGAGTTTTCATTAATGCTTTTTGAACACTCTTACCATTTTTATCATAATGACCTTGACTACCTTTACTATCAAAATAGTATAGGGAATTGTCTTCACCACTTAAAATTAAATTGGCAAATAAAATATTTCCAGTTTCTATTATTTTTTTATTTTCATCTACAAAAACTTCATACATTATTTGAAACCTATCCTGTTTTCTTATATCCCTTTGAAAATCTACTTGAAATCCATATATTCTAGCAAATTCAATTATAGCGCTTGCAGGAATTTTTTTTTCAGAAGCTGCTTTGTATAAACTTTGTAAAATGATGTTTTCTTTATAAAGAATTTCTTTATTAAGTTTAGTCAATACAATTTCCTGATCAAAATCATTACTTTCTGTATCTCGTATTAATACTACTCTTTCTTTATTTGAAATTTGAAACACAAAATTTTTAATTGAATTATTAGATTGATCTATTGTAAATAAAATTTTTTGATTGGTATTTAATTTATTTAAATTAATTTTTTTTGAAATTTTTTTTTTTATATCCGAAATTTCATCATTATCTATTGAATATTGCTTTAGTATGTTATCAAAAGTTTCTCCAACATTTACTTTATGAGTTACTTTTTTAAATTTTGGTTCAAAATTATCGAAAAAATAATTAGCTGTTTTTTTGAAGTAAATGTTATTAATTAAATCTTTGTAATGGCTATTAATTTTCTGTTTTGTGAAATTATAATAAGAGGTAGAAATAATTGTTATTAAAATTAAAAGACCTAAAGCTATAATTTCATTGTATCTTTTAATTTTATTTTTGATTTTACTAAACATTTGAAAAAATTTTAATATACAATTATTAGTTTAGCATTAACTAAAAATCAAAAAAAACCACTAAAAATGGGGTTTTTTTAACACTTTTTCTATTGTTAAACGCTTGATTTCCTTTATTTTTAGCCTATAAGCATCAAACTTTCTCAAAAAATTATTGTATTAACAATAAATTTAAGAGGATTATTGAGCTTTTAAAGCTCAATTAGCTATAAAAATTGTAAAAATTTAAGAAGAGAAGTGTGGACGGTTAAGGTTACCAAAATTTGTCGTACACACTTCAACATTATATAAATTTTATTCTTAGAATTTATATAG
>MDTD01178232.1_pt1 | contig 19700 bp, 16 predicted proteins | sample 811221 | NCBI WGS metagenome assembly MDTD01 (sample SAMN05326646, study PRJNA326480) | marine metagenome | isolation source: seawater | place: Pacific Ocean: South West | collected 2011 | reverse complement strand
TCGCCGTCCTATCCAGAGGCGACGACGCGCGTCCCCGCGCGTGCGGGGCGGACGTCGACACCGACACTCGACGAGTCATGACCCGTCGAATACACATTCCATCTCCGGTCTCGGATTCTCGCGCGCGCGCGCGCGCGCCAGCGTCAGCGTCAGCGCGCGCCTCCCGCGCGCGCCCGCACGCGCGCATCGTCGACGATTCGCGCGCGTCGACGCGGACGAATCGAACGCATTTATTTTTTGTGCGTTCATCCGCGCGCTCGACGATCGCGTCGCGTCGCGTCGCGAGCGCGAGGAGGGTGATCGATCATCATGGGTGCGCGCGCGCGACAACCGTCGACGATGCGCGCCATCGCGGTGGACGTCGCCGCGCGCGCGTTCGCGACGCGAGACGACCGCGAGGAAAGTCTCGTGGCGACGTCGATGGAATCGGAGGAGGAGGTCGGGGTGGTGACGCGCGCGATGACTCGCGTGCGCGTCGGACGGGGGCGGATGATGCGACGAATTCGCGATGGGCCGCGCGGTGGGAGCCGAGCGGGCGCGGTGGATGATGATGACGCGGATGGGTCGTCGGACGCGGTGGATGAGGATGCGTTGTTCAGCGAGAGCGCGATGGAGGGATCGCTGCGAGGAGGCGCGAACGCGTTCGTGGACTCGATGGACGACGGTGGGTTGGAGACTATTAAATTCGAGTCGGCGCTCGCGAGCGCGGAGGAGGCGGACGCGCGGCGCGAGGAGGACGGGCGAAGACCGCCGACGCCGGGAAAGGCGAGGGCGTGGTTGGTGAAAGAGGGAGGAGGAAGAGACGCGAGTCCGACGCGAGGGGAGAAGGAGTCGACGGGGACGAGAGCGGCGGCGGGGGTGTTAAAATCACCGAAGAGGAATGGATCGATGCAGTTTCTCACCGCCGTCGACGACGAGACGCGATCGAGGCTCGTGGCGACGCCGGTGCTCTTACCTCGGGTGCGATCGATCGACGCGGGATCGCTTGGATCGCCGTCGGGATCGATCTCCGAGCGATCGATGGAGATCGATGGAGGGGAAACCGAGACGGGGGCGACTCGCGTGTCTTCGTCTCTGTGCGCGTCGTCCACTCTGTCCAACGCCTCGGCGTTTAGCCCGGTGGCTTCGAGAAGCGTGTCGAGAAACGCCTCCATGGTTGACGTCTCCAAGATGAAACATACTTGAGAATTCTTGGTGCAATTAATGTAATTGATACCTATCGTATGAATGTGTATTTCAAAGCTCTACAAACACAAGACCTTGCACGAAGGCGCGGCGCGCAGCCCGGCGAAGTGCGCGTAACTTGTTCCGCGCTGCTGCACGCCGCGCGAAGCGCGCGCCTTGACGCGAACACCTCGCTCGCGAACACCACCCACCATCGACGCGGTCACGCCTTCGTTCACCGCATCTTTCTTAACCTCGAATTCATCCGCCGCCACGTGCACGTTCTTCACCGCTCGACCAGAAATGTCGCCGACGCTCTTCTCCCACTCCGGATCCCACGAAACCGCCTCCGGAGTCGAGCACGCGATGGACTTGCCGAACGGACACGTCGCGTACGCGCAATCACCGTTCTCAAAACCGGTGACGAAATGCTCTTCGAAGATGGAACGAAGGAGGTAGTACTCCTTCGTCGTCGGCGGGTGGAGCGGGAAACGCTCGGCGCGTCTGGCAAACTCTTCATCCGACACTTCGAGCTCGGCGTGCGCCGCCAGACCGTCGACCCAGTCGTAGCCAACACCGTCGCTGAATTGCTCTTTTTGGCGCCAGAGGACCTCTTCCGGAAGGTATGGATCCTCGGGCGTGTCAAACGCCTTTCGAAGGATGTACTTTTCCAGGTACGGACGTCCGTCGGCATCCTTCTTGTTGATGTCGATCATCTTGTCCTCCGGTCTCATGTTCATCGCGACGTCGATGACTTGTTGAGACAAGAGCGGCGTGCGAACCTCAATGCCCCAGCTCATCGTCGACTTGTTGGCGCGCAAAACGTCCCATTGATGCAAGCGCATCGTCTTGCGTCGGCACTCGGCGTGGAATTCCGCCGGGTTCGGCGCCTTGTGAAAGTACAAGTAGCCGCCGAAGAGCTCGTCGGCGCCCTCGCCAGAGAGCACCATCTTGAAACCCAAGGATTTGATGTGACGGCTCAACAAGTACATCGGCACCGAAGCTCGAACTTGTTCGAACGTCTCGAGGTGCCAGATGACGTCGGGCAAGGCGTCGAGCGCTTCTTCGGGGGTGAAGTGAACCTCGTGGTGAATCGTACCGAGCTGCTCCGCCACCTTGCGAGCAGCGACTAAATCCGGGGCACCCTTGATACCGATGGAGAAAGAGTGCACCGGTTCATCGGCACCGTACGTGTTTTTCGCTAGTTTACGTTGACGCACGGCGATGGAGGTGATGAGCGAGGAGTCTAAGCCACCGGAGAGGAGCACGGCGTACGGAACATCAGCCATCAAGCGCTTGGTGACGGCGTCGACGATGCACTCTCGAAGTTCGGGCAAGTTGGCCTCCTTGGTCGGCACGTAGTTTTCATCAGCCACCCACTGCGGGTTGTACCAACGTTCCATCGTCGCTGGCGCATCACCCTTCTTCACGTACACGTAACCGGGCGGGAAGGCTTCGTAGTTGGCCACCCCCGGGTCGTCGTGCAGCGTCTTCATTTCGCTACTAAACCACACGCTCCCATCCTTTCCGTTCGCCATGTACATGGGAATCTTACCCATATGATCTCTCGCCGCCACGATGACATCGTTCTCGCGATCCTCGATCACAAACGCAAACATACCGTCCAACTCGGACACAAAGCTCGGTCCGTGTTGCTCGTACAGGTGCCCGATGACTTGACAGTCGCTCTTATTCTCGCTCACGATGCCGTACTTTTCCCGTAATTCCGCGTGGTTGTAAATCTCACCGTTCGCGATGAACGCCGTCTTCTTACTCGCGTCCGTGAACAACGGTTGATCGCCGCTCTTCCCCGGCGCCACGATGCTCAGACGCTTGTGCACCATGAAGGTTTGCCTCCCCTCGTCGTCCACGCGCACCTCCATCCCGTACGAATCCGGTCCTCGATGACGCAAGCGCTTCGCCAGTTGATACACGCGCTGACGGTTCTTCCTCGCGTCGCCCGTGAGGCGCAAAACGCTGAAAATTCCGCACATCTCGCGCGCGCCCGCTCGGACGCGGGCAAAGCCCTCGAACCCTCGTTCGCTCGAACGCCGAGTCTCGTCGCGCCTTACACGACGCGTGGACGCGCGCGGACGACTTTGGGGACGACGTCGGCGCGGTGACGGAGGCGCTTTCGTTCGTGCGCGCGCGAATGCGAACGCTCGTGCGCGAATGCGACGTCCTCGCGACGAGATGTGACGACGGACGGCGGGTCGGGCGCGGGCCGAGGTGGGCCATCCCTGGGAGTGGCGGCGGGCGTTGGCGTGTGGGTAAACAGTGTGCGAGTCGATCAGATAAGCCATACGCTCGCGTCGCGCGCGACGAGGGGCGAGTCGAGAGGGAAAGAGGACGCGCGCCGAGCCGTCAGAGACGAACGAGAATTTTTTTGCGACCGAGGATGGGGGTGGTGAGGGCGTCGACGTCCTCCGTGGCGTCGCGGTGAAGCTCGGCGGGAAGGCTGGCGAGGGGGACGTCTCGCGAAGCGTCGAGCGGGACGCGGAGGACGCCGTCGCGAACGGCGGTGGAGACGCGGTGGAGCATGTCGCGACGACCTTCGCCTTGAGTGGTGCGTTCGTCGCGCTCGAGCCAGCGGGTGAGCCAGAAACCGCGGAGGGTGATGTCTTTGAATATGAAGGCGCCGGTGGGGACGACGAGCGGTTGCTTGGACATGCCTCCGTAGGTGATCATGACGGATGATGCGTTGGGTTGAAGCAGTCGCAGCATGGTTTGTGCGCTATAACCACCGACGGCGTTGAAACCGAATCGCGCGCGAGCGGCGAGCTCGCGGGTTTTCGTATCCAGACGTAACATTTTACCCTCGACGTCCGGCACGACGACGCTCGCGCCGTCGGCGCGCAAGGACTCGAAAACCTCCTCCGTCGCCTCCGCGCTCTGTCGAGGTCGACACATGGCTATCGTGTGTATTCCTCTGTCTCTCGCGAGCTGCAAAAGAGCGCGCCCGACGCCCGACGTCGCCGTGTTGAGCACCACCGTCTCTCCCTCACGAACGCCGTTATCCTCCAACAGTCTGTACGCCGTGCACGGATTCACCGTCAACATCGCCGCTTCGTGCACGGGCACGTCTCGATCGATGACATCAAACACCTTCGCTCGCGCCACCACCTCTCGACGCCACGTCCCGTCGACGTACGATCGATTCGGGACCACTCGGTCGCCGACGCGATAGCCCGCCGCCGACGCCCCCGGCCCGCACGCCGTCACCTCCCCCACGCCCTCGTTCCCGCCCACCGCCGGCATCTCTCGCGACACCGGGTACTTGCCCTCGATCGCGTTCAAATCCGACGGATTCACCGGCGCGGCGAGCATGCGAACCGCGATCTCGTCGTCCCCGACGCTCGCGGACAACGGTATGGATTCCACGCGCAGCACCTCTCCCGGGGCCCCTCGCTCGGCGTACACGCACGCCTCCGTCGTCGCGAACGAGCGAGCGCGCACCGCAGACGCGCGCCATCGCTTCGCCGCGCCGCGCGCGATCGAGCGCATCGCCTCGACGATGGACGCGCGTCAGAGTGCGGCGCCGCGCGCGGGAGCCGCTCGCCGATGGATTCGTCGACCGAGCGGCGAGACGACGACGCGACGACGTGTGAGGCGTGTGAAAAGGCGTATTCAAAGTATTCCTGTCCGAAATGCGGGGCCAAGCTCTGCGCGCTCGCGTGCTACGAGCGGCACAACGACGGGAGGTGTCGAAGCGCTTTTCACGAGAATGAGCTCGCGCGCGCGATGCGAGGGTTGAAGGCGACGTCGGAGACGCGGACGGCGATGATGGAGAGTTTAAAGCGACAGGCGTTCGCCGACGGGACGTTGGATCTCGCGTCCACGAGCGAGGGCGAGGGCGAGGGCGAGGAGGAAGACGAGGAAGGAGACGGCGACGGGGACGGCGAGCGGTGCGTGCTGAGCGAGAAGAGTTTAGAAGTCCTGCGTCTCGGGGGAGAACTGGACCCGGAGAAGTTGAACGAGGAGGAACGCGCGAGTTTCGAGCGCGCGATCGCGAGCGGCGAGCTCGTGAAACCGTGGGAGGCGTGGTGGGAATCGCCCGAGGTGGGACGGCCGCGCGCGAGCGCGAGAGGCGCGCCGGCGGTGGCGGAGGTGCGCGAAGACGCGGAATCGACGTCGACGAACGCGAGCGCGGACGACGATTTGCCTCCTCTGGCGAACGAGGATGAACTTTTGGACCCTTTCGACGCGCTGAGCGGGGGAAGAGAGGCTCCAGAAGTTCTTCGATGGCACTGCGTCAACGCGCTCGCGGCGTACGTCCTCGTCAAGCGCGTCTTCAACGGAGACTGGCGCGATGAGGAATCGGAAGCGTGCGACGCCGCGCTTGATGCATCCATTGTCCTCGCGGCTGAACGCGTCGGTCCGATTCCCGAGGTACAGTGCGCGAGAGACGCCGTACTATCCGTCGTTCGGCGCGCGAGTCCCGCCGACGTCGCGCCTCGCGCCGCCGTCGAGCGCGCCCTCCTCCGCGACCTCACCGCCCTCTTCGCCGCCGCTCCCACCGCCCCGATCCGCGCCTTTCTCGATCTCATCCGGTGTCTCAGACTCGCCGCCGCGGTCGGTCCTCGCACCGAGCGCGCGCCGCGCGTTCGCGCCGCGCTCAAGGCGCGATACCTCGCCTCGCACCTCGCCGCCGACGCGCGCGGCGACGTCGCGCGAGACGTCTCGCGCACCCTTCGCGACGTCACCGACGGCGCGCGCGACGACGAAAACGACGAAAACGACGAAAACGAAAACATCGACGGCATCCGCGCACCGCCCGTCTCGTCTCGCGTCGACGCCGACCGCCGCGTGCCCGCGGTCCCGCCGATGCGCGCGCGCGCACACCTTCATATAAAACACACACATTAGCCCAACAAATCAACGTAGTTAGTCATCGACCGATGGTCGAGGAGAGACGCGCCGACATCCATCGTGTGCACCATTTTCCCATTTTCACGAGTCACGACTCAACGTGTACCCCCTCGTTCCCCCGCGGCTCGCGGCGCGTGACGAACGCACGCGTCTCACTGTTTACCCACACGCACGGTGACCGTTTTCCGCCACCTGGCGACATGCCCATCATCACGCCGATCGGGCGTCCCGCGGACTGGACCGCGCGACGGCAGAACGCGCCCGACGCGAGATCGTCGAGCGCGCGCGCGAGCGAGCGAACGCACGCGTCTTCTCGTCCCGGCGCTCCCGTCGAGTCTCGAGGACGACTCGCGACGCCGTCGTCGTCCGTCGTCGTTGAATTCATTCATCGTCCATCCAAAGGATTCGATTCGATTCGAACGCGACGATGACGTCCTCGACGCGATTCCGCGCGATGATGGTCGCGGTCTTCGCGTGCGCGTTGGCGCTCGTCGCGTCGCCGCTCGGTGCGGACGCGGCGCACTCGAACGTGGTGACGAGAGTTCCCGATTCTACGTATACGACGCCCGGGTACGAGGGACCGTCGATGACGGGTCAGGGTCGATGCGCATACCCGCAGACGTCGACGAATTACTTTGAGCACATGGGTCCGGATTACTGCCGCAGCGGTACGGGTCCGGATAGGGATTCGAGCGGCGCGCGGTGTGATTTGCAAGGCAGAGATGTCTGCGAACAATTCACGTGGGAATACAAAAATTACAAGTACAACGTGCTCGGGGAGGAATTTAAGCTTCCGGAACCGTTCACGGGCATTCCGCGCGTCGATCCCAGGAACAACAAGGAGTACGTCGGACAAATGGAATTCACGGATGACTACATCTCGTCCATCATCGGACAAGCGCTTCCGGGAATCATCATCGCGGGTCTTTTATTGGTGTCGATGATTTTGGTATTGATCTTCTACGTGTTGTCTTCGGTGTGCAAGTGCTGCGGATTGTGCAGATGCTGCTTCCGACCGGTGCCGTACACCCGCAAGTCGTTGCACGTGGCGAAGGGTATTCAACTTTTGTTTGTGCTTCTCTGCTTCTGCGGATGTATCGTCATTTACGTGAAATCGCCCGATCTCGGGGATGGCATCAAGTCCATCGCCTCCGGGTTGTCCAGCTCCGCCTCGCGAGTGGTGAGCGATGTCGAGTCTCTCAGCGGGGCGAACACCACCAACTACGGAGGAGGCTCGGGAAGTTCGTTTACTTTGCAACTCGACACCTTCGTGGACGCGGCAAAGACCGTTCAAAAGGAAATCATGAACACGGAAAATCTCATCGACTCGCGACGAAAAGATGTTCAAACGGCGGCTGACATCATCGCGGGCGTGCTTCTTGGCGTGGCTTTCATTACGATGGCGTTGTCCATTCTCAACTTTTGGCGCCTTCTCATCATCTTCTCCGTGCTGACGTCGATCATTTTGATTCTCACTTGGCTTGTCGTCGGTACTATCGCCGCGTTTGGCGTCTTCTTGGATGACTTCTGCGTCACGATTAATCAATATTTGATCGATCCGGCTTCTGTCACCATCTCCAAGCAAATCCCGTGCTTGTCCCCGAGTCAACTCGTCCAGTTCGGCAGCGAGTGGCGAGCAATCATCTCCATGACGGTTCACTCCTTGAACGGATACATCCAACAGTACAACTTTCAGGTAGGTACCCCAGTCGGGTCGAGGAAAGACTACGTGTGCCCGCCGTACGAGTACCAAGAGCTCGGTGATTTGTGCGGTCCGAAGAGCTCCACCTACGCCAGGTGGGCGAACTACAACATTACGGATGGCGACTGGGTTTCTCCTTTCTGGAACGACGAGTACGTCAACTACGTGTGCGAAGAATACTACCGAGATACGCTCACGGGTTTGACTGATACCTCGAAGGTTTGGCCGAAGTGGGACTGCAGCGTCTCGGGTGGCTACGTCAACTACACCATCTCGGCGAACAACGTGACTACTCCCATCAAGTCGACCAAGAAGATTACCGATTCTCTCACCGGCGAGTATGGAAGCATGTATTCAAACAGCAACCCCACAACGCAGACAACTGTGAACACTCTCATCGATAACTTGGAAACGTTTGCCAGACTGGACACGACGTACAACTCCTTGCTCAAGTGCGAATTCGTCTCTGACATCTTGTCGTCCATCTCTCCGGGCTGCAACGACACCGTCGACGCCATCCACATGTTGTGGCGAGGTTTCATCGTCACCGCCGTCGGCTATTTGTGCCTGTGGATCACCATGCTCGTCACCATCGGTCGCATGGCCAACGCCGACTTGATGATCGACGGCGGCAAGTTTGACGCTAAAAAGGCTGGTTTGGTGTAAATTGAACGACGCCCGAGACGTTTTCAAGCAGAGAGACGACGCGTCGCTCGCGCGAGAGCGCAGCGCGTCTACGATATTTTGTCTTTATGAAAGTCATCCTACAGTACTGTACAGTACGTATTAATAAATTGGTGACACTAATCATGCTAACGCACGTTGCTATAAAAATCATTTTACGTGCGAAATCAACCAAACCAAACGACGCGTTTACGAACGATTTTCGGCGCGCTCCGCCGCCAACGCCGCGCGTCTCGCAAACGTAGACTTCGCCTCTTCACTCCGATTCGCGAGCGCAACTCGTCGCGCGAACGCTTCAGGATTAAACGGCGTCATGCCCTCCGGTATTCTCGCGTTCGGAGCCTTCTTCAACGCTCTCGGAGGCGCCTCCATGCGCACCAACCTCGCCTCGTCCAACCCGTGCTCCTCTCCCGGAAACACCCGCAACTTCCGCATCATCTCCTTACTCCGCACGCACCTCGGCAGCATGCGCTCCACCGCCTTTCTCAACACCCACGTCGGATCCCTATCGAACATCTCACTCGCCGTTCGCGTCACCAACCCCCCGACGTACCCCGTGTGTCGATGATACCTCTTTTCCCTCAACTTTTTCCCCGTCAGCGCCACCTCCCCGGCGTTCACGACGACGACGACGTCCCCGCTCGACCCATCCCGAGAATACGTCGGCTTATCCTTCCCCTGCAGCGCGCGCGCGAGACGAGACGCCAATCGACCGACGATCTCCCCGCGCGCGTCCACCAGGCGCACGCGCGAACCCTCGAGGTTCGGGACGTTTCTCGCCAGCGCGCGCGCGGCGTCGCTCACCGCGCGCGCGCGAGGGGACATGACGACGACGGCGTCGTTCCCGTCGATGTCGCGGTCGTCGCGGTCGTCGTCGACGGCGACGGAGACGGAGACGCGCGCGCGAAGAGAGGCGAGGTGTGGGGATTCATTTCGCGTCATTCGATTCGATTCGACCGCAGACGACGACGACGACGATGTCGGCGGTGCGAGCGGTGCGAGCGGTGCGAGCGGTGACGGTGCGCACGACCTCGCGCGGGCGATGCGGGCGCGCGGGGACGCGCCGTGCGCGCGTCGTGGGGGCGCGCGCGACGATGGATTCGAGAGGCGACGGCGACGACGACGACGACGACGTCGTGGTGAGAGACGGCGATGACGTCGCCGTGGGAGACGCGGGCGAGGGAGGAGAGGGAGGGGGTGTCTCGCTCGTTGACGTCGGCGCGAGCGAGGCGAGCGAGGCGAGCGAGCGCGAGACGCGGTTGGCGAGGGAAATCATGGCTTCGGAGAGCGCGGTGGAGGTGGCGGAGGATGATTATCGAGGAAATCTTCGATTGTTTTTGGACAGCGCCGATGCAGAGACGTACGATGCGTGGTTACCGACGGGGATGTTCACGGGAGTGACGACAAATCCGGCGATATTGGAGCGAGATGGGGTGGAATGCGGCGTGGAGGCGTTGTCGGCGCTGGCGCGAAACGCGTTGGAGTTTGACGCGGTGGATGAATTCCAAGTGCAAACCTGGGGAGAGGATAGCGATGAGATGTGGGAAAATGGTATCGCGTTGGCACGTTTGGATCCGGAGCGCTTGGTGGTGAAAGTGCCGGCGACGATGGAGGGGATTAAAGCGGCAAACGCGCTAGTCGTGGACGGAGTTCGAGTGACCATTACGGCGGCGTACGCGCCGCATCAAGTGCTCGTGGCGGCATCTATCGGAGCAAACTACGTCGCACCGTACTTAGGGCGAATGAATGATGCCGGTCGTGATGGCATGGGGACGATCGTTTCTATGCAAGAGACGGTGGAAGAGTTAGAAAGCGATATGCGTGTTCTGGTTGCGAGTGTGCGCACCGCCGCCGAGCTTTCAAAACTTGCGTCAAAAGGATGCGACACCTTTACGATTAGCGAGAAGGTGGCCGCCGAAATGTTTTCCGATCCTCTCACGACGCAAGCAGCGCTCGATTTTCAAAGCGCTGCCCAGCGCATGGCACCAAAACCTCCAAAGAAGGAGAAGCCCGCAGAGGAAATCATCGAAGTCAAAGACGTCCAAGATTCGGACGACACGGAGTATGTACCGGAAGAAAGCGATGCGAATGCGGCCTAAATCTCGTCTCGGTGCATCCTGGTCGATTTCGCGCCCTGCTCGATCAATGAACGAATTCAATTATCGACCTTCTTTTCGCCAGCGCGGCGCTACCTATTTGCGTTTGTTAACAAGACATGTATCAGAACAACTTCTTCGTAAAGACGTTCGAGTCCCCTGACGCCGTGAAAGCGCGCACTCCATCGAGTCTAAGAATCGATGTACGTCTTGTGCCGAAGGGAGCTCGCCGTCGACCCACATCGAGCGGCGCGCCGGCGAGTAGACGGCAGGCCCCTGCCACATGGGATCGAGCAATCGCCAATCGTTCGAAGTCGCCCGCGGTGGATGATGAAACACCACAGACCGTAGCTCAACGTCATCGTTGATGTTTTGCTCCAACGCTGAAACAAGATCCGCCAAGTCGCACATCGTGGAGTAGACTTCGGAATGTTTAGCTCGGAAAGCAGTGGGCGTCAACTTTTGCGAAGAGGTCGCTTCAGATTTGGCGTCGGGCCGCGTCTCACTCTTCTGAGGGTCGACGTTCATGGGAAGAGGAAACTGTTTCTAGATTGAGTCTTCTGGATGCGCGACCGGGAATGAACGTGGAATGCAAACAACCATCCACTGTAGGGTGGTGTGAATAACGACGTCGGACGAAACACATTGTACAATACATCGGGGACTAATTCGTGTTAAGTGGCGGGATTAACTGCTGGTGGCGCCGAACCCTGCGCGATACCCATAGTTTTTATGTACTTTGGTGGAAGCAACCTCACAGACTTCAAAGCATCGGAGACCAGCGACATGTAGTACACGCACCAGAAAGTAGTGCGCCGCACGTCGCGATCGCGGATTGGCTCCATTGCGGGGATATCGAATGTATGGAGCATATCACCGATCGCGCCACGTTCAATAGTGTAAGGTGTCCGCTTTTCCAAAACTTTGTGTTCTGGGATATCCGTGCTCGTCCACTGTGTGTCGGGCTTTGAGGGTGCCTCCCTTCGCGCCGCCGGCTTTTTCTGCTTTTTCCGAGGCAAGGACGGGCCGCTGTTCGCCAAGACGGTCAGTTGTTCAATGAGTTCCGCTTCATCAATGTTGGGACTCGAAGCGCGTGCTGGTCGTTTTGATTTTGCCGCGTATCTGTCAGACACCCTCAAATTTCGCTCTGCTATGTCGTGCGTTCCGAGCTCCACCAGTGAGCTACTCTCCACGTAAAATTCTGACATTTGACGCATCTTTTTACCCTTGGTAGAACGCTGGCGTTCGTCAATCTGTGGCTTGAGTATGTTGACTTTTATCACCGGAGACTCGTGGTGTCGTTCAGCCTCTGCGGGTTCTTCTTTCTGGAGCCGTTTGTTCGGCTCCTTGCGTTTGCGCCCATCGCTGTTGTGATCAGTCCCACTCTTTTTGTTGACGGCGTTGCCGGCGCGATTACCCACAGACCGAACCGCCTTGCTGTCCGCGTTCTTTTTGTTTTCATGTCCCCTATTCGTGCGACCTTCCGTGGCCGGGATAGTGGATAGCCTTTCTGTTGAGGCCGATGTTTCCAACGCGCTGTTACTCGCCCCCTTCGCCCGCGCCTCCCTCACCTTCATGTACTTCATCATCTCCCTCGACGGGTTCAACCCTTGAGGCACACGCAACACCAATCTCTCTTTACCACCCTCGAAGTCGATCTGCCACGGTTTGGTCGTCGTCAGCGCCCCGAACAACTCGGCGTTTGGCAACAAAATCGTACCCCACAACACCTCCACTCCTTCGTCGTCGGCGGGCAGGCCCGTCAATCGCGCGCAAAAGTCCCCCACCGTCTCCCCGACGTACACCGGTATCGAAGACGGGGCGTACTCCGGCAACCCACCGTCCGAGCCTCTCACACTCACCGGCGCATCCCTCTTTCTTCTCGTCGCGGCCTATCGAGAGCGTCGCGCGCGTTCCGCGAGATTCGTCAGTCGCGCGCCCTTCTCACGCCTCACCTCGCGCGCCTCGCGCGCGATTCACCCATCGACGCTCCCACGCGCGCCGATTCGATCTCCTTCACACCGTCCCGACGTCCACCCCGCGTCCGCCGCGTCCGCGCGTCCGCGCGCGATCGAAAAAGACGCGGTCGCGTCGAGACAATCACGCCGCGATTCTCATCCCTCGTCGTCGTCGTCGTCGCGCACCTTGGACTCGATCGATAACAGGACGTGTCCCAACACCGCCGTCCCGCGGTTCGACCCCTCACCGCGCGCGCTCGCGTGCGCCATGGCTCTCCGCGCGCGCGATTCTCACGAAGGGTCGAATGACATGAAATGAAATGACATGAAATGAAATGAAATGAAATGAGTCGCGGCAGTGTCGGTCGCGGTCGTCCCCGCGCGCGAAATGCGAGCGATGGCGACGCGAACGAGCGCGGGAAGACGCGCGTCGCCGGCGGTGGCGAGGTCCGCGCGCGCGCGTGGGCGAGGAGGCGCGCGAACGATGACGACGCGCGCGACGTCGATCGCGAACGAATCGTCGGAGATGGACGCGCTCCGAGGGATCGAGATCGCGCGCGCGGTGGATGGAAAGACGGTGATCGCGGGGGGGGAGGCGATTCCGGGCGAAGGGCGCGTCGCCGCGCTCTTCTTGACGCAGTTTGGTGATTTCGATTCGTGGGAGTTGGCACAGCGCGTGACGGACGACTTGGGGACGCTGCGAGAGGCGAACGTGCGAGTGGTGGCGATCGGTATCGGAAGCGTGGACGCGGCGAAGGAATTCGCGAAGCGCACGAATTTTCCGCTGGAGAATCTGTACGCGGACGTGGATGCGAAGTGTCACGCGGCGTTGGGCTTCGCGCCGGGAATGGGACGAAAGGGGGGAGAGTTCGAGTGGATCGAGGATAAGATGCCTTTCGTGAACGGATACGCGAAATTATTGCTCATGTGCGCTGGAATTGGGTCTCCGGGAACGCTACCGGCGGTGTTCGGGGGATACTTTGGAAGCAAGTATAAGGATGAAATCTTTCGCGAGGGATCAAACGTGGACGTGCCGACGATTCGCAAGGCTATGAAGCTCACGCTTGGAGACGGGTATTTGCGCCCATTTGAGCTCGCGACGCTGCGTTTAAATAACATGATACAAATTCTTGGTAATTGGGAGGCTCTGGCGCCGACTGATAGCGAGTTGCTCGTGCAGCGAGGCGGCGTCATCGTCTTTGACGACGGCAAGGCGGCGTTCAGACACGACGACCAGGGAATTTTGGGTTTTTGCCCGGCGTCTAGAGTGGTGGAAAAGGCTCTGAGCGACGATCCTTCGGCTCCGCCGGATCCAATCGCGACTTTGCACCTCGCTGCCGAATCGAGACGCGCGTATGTGGACGATATTTTTACCTCTATTTCTGCGCTCGAAAAATCTAAAAACGCAGACAACGTCAAGGGTGAAGAATTGACGGGAAAATGGCGCTTGATTTACACGACTGGAACGAAGAAAGTTGCCGCCAACGTCAATCGCACGGGCGGAGGAAGCTACTTCCCCGTGCCCGCGGTGCAATCTTTCGACTTGAACTCCGGGCGCATCCGAAATGGAATCTACCTCGGTCCGCTCAAGTTTTTCTTCGACGGTCCGTTCATCTGGCGCGACAAATTGAGAATGCTCGAATTCACCTTCACGCGCGTGAGTTTAGCGTTCGGATCTCTCGGACCGTGGTCTAAGGACATCGACGACGGTAAGTGGGAGGCGGTCAAAGCGACTGAACAGAGTGCGAGTTCGGGACAAGGCAAAATAGAAAAGTCAGATGTGAAAGCTTCAAAGCCCGGGGCGAACCCATTCTTTAAATTTGTTTACACCGACGACAAGTGCATCGCGGCACGCGGTCGCGGTGGTGGGTTGGCGCTGTGGGCCCGCATCGGGGACCCAGAGACGGACGCCCAAACGTAGATACACATTAAAACTGAAATTTAATTTCATCGCACATACGCGCTCACGTACTCACGCTCCGTCGGACAACACTCCATGAGCGTGTACAGAACGCCCATGGTCTTCATTTTCGTCGCGTTCTCAAAGCCCTTCCCGGTAGTTATCTTGTGCAAACCGTCGCACACGCTCGGAATGAACTGCGTGAAACGATCCGTCGCAAAGCGCAGCATGACGTCGATCAATTCAACGATGCGAACGACGATATCCTCGCGCCCCCCCGCCTCGACAAATGCGTCGAGTTGTCTCAAAGCGGGGATGAGCATGTTATCGAGATTCTCGCGCACGATGTCCTCGAAATTCTTCACCGAACGCACGATGTCTTCTCCTACTTCGCGCACATCGCTAATTTCGTCGCGAAAAGCTCCGAGTACGTAGGGCGTCACCCTCGCCGCGACGATCGCTCCGACGGAGGTCTCATCGCCGATCAGTTTTCCACACAGTCTGACGAGCTCCATGCGCACGAAAGGAGACGGATCACACGCGATCTCAGCGAAATAATTTCGTTTGCGCTCGTCCCCGCCGGTGAGATGCGCGACGACGACGCGCGCGTCGACAAACGCGCACATTCGAGTCAACGCGCGAAGAGCCTCGACCCGAACTTTACTCGACCGATGCCTCAGCGCCGGCGCCACGATTTCTTCCACCACGCTCGCGCCATCCACCCCCAAATCTCTCCTCGCCGTCGCCGCCGCCGCCGCGTCCACCGCCGCCGCCGCCGCCCTCGCGCACGCGTCTCTCGAACACATCCACAACCCTCGCACCAACGCCCCCCCCACCCCCACCCGCGCGTCCTCCTCCACACCACCGTCACCATCACCCTCCTCCTCGTCCCTCACCCCCGCGCGCAGCGCGCACGCCACCACCTCCACCGTCTTCGCGCGCGCCTCCTCGCTCGTCTCGCCTCCGCGCGCCAACCGTCCCGCCAGCGCCTTCACCACCGCCCTCGCGCTTCTTTTCGTCCGCATCGCCTCCTCGCGCATCGCCTCCAACGCCTCGAGTTTCCCATCCGTCGTCCGACTCACGTCCATCGTCTCGCGCGTTCGTCCGTCGTCGCCCCGTCGGTCAATGCGACGCGCGCGTCGGTCCATCCATCGATCCGAACGCACGCGTGCTGCATGGACCGTTCGTATCGCAAAAATCACGGTTTCGTACGTTCTCTTGTTGGTACACAAAACCGTTGTATATACACCGTATGTCCGAGTATGTACGTGAGTGACAGGTTCGATCGACCGAGGGGAACGAACGCGCCGCGACGGGGCGCGACCGACGCGCGCGCGTCGAGAGACGACGACGCGCGCGCGAGCGCGAGGACGACGTCGAACGCGAGACGAATTCGTTCGGTTCGGTTCGTGAGAGAAAGAGCGGGAGAGGCGCGCGCGCGACGGAGGGAGAGACGGGTCATCCATTCGCGCGCGCGCGCAGCATGGCGACCGCGAGCGCGCGAAGAAGACGAAGCCGACGAGCGAGCGGGATGGGAGAGGAGGCGAGCGCGAGACGATCGACGAGGCGTGAGAGACCGACGGTGGGGGACGGGAACGGGAACGGGAACGGGACGAGCGAGGAGGCGACGGAGACGTTCACGTTTACGCCCATCAACGCGATGCGGTCGTTGGAGAATGTCGAGCTGAGCGCGGAGCGGCGAAAGGACGATGCGGCGATGGGAGGGAAGCGCGCGAGGCGAGGAACGCCGGTGAGAGAGGTGGAGGGAGTGGAGGAGGAGGCCGGAGTGGAGGAGGAGACGGAGGAGAGAGGAGCGTCGAAGACGTTTTGGGCGCCGGAGAGCGCGAGAGGCAAGGCGACGATGCTCGCGCCGCTGGCGCATTCGAATGGATTACCGCCGACGCCTGCGGTGTACAGCGCGGTGCCGTGGCCGAGCTCGATTCCGATTCGTGAGCAATCGCCGGTGGTGCGCGCGTCGACGATGGTGTACGGTGAATCAAGAAACGCGTGCTTCACGCCGGACGGGCGCCGAGCGGAACAGCCAAAGCTCGACGTGACGAACGTTTCCGCGGGATTTCCTCCGCTCTCGATGAAACCGTTGGCGAAAACACCGAAGGAACTCGCGACGCAGCTTGTCGAGGTGAAGCGTGAAATCGCGAAGCGACAAAGCGATACGATGGAGGTGTCTCGAGTGCTTCGACAGCTTCAGCGTGAAGAGGCGGACCTGTACGCGAGAGCGTCTGAGATTCAGCGCCACTTGCTCGAAAGCACCAGCGATGGGCAACCGTACGATTTGAACGTCAGTCCGATGATTGCCGAGGGAAGCGTCCAAAAAATCGTCGCGCTCGATGACAAATTGAATGTGAACGTTCAACCTCGACACGACACGCAACAAGTGTTTGTCGAGGACGCCGAGCCGTCGACGTCCGAAGCCGTCGTCAACTCGATGCAGCCTTTCCAAAAGCTCGATGTGCGAAAAGCTTTGATTTCAGTAGATTTTATCGACGGTCCCGGAGGTTTGTCCCTGTTCACCGCGAGCGCGGACGACTGTCTTCGCGTGTGGGCGCCGGATAGTCGCAAACCGGCGGCTCTCATGCGAGCGCCTCGAGGGCTTAGCGCCACGACCATTGTGGACGAGCGCATCGTTTGCGCCGGCACTAAAACTGGACAAATTTTTCAGATGGATCTCGTCACCGGTCAGCAAATCGGTGCGCTCACGCAAGGTGAGCACGCGGCTCCATGGAGCGTGAATGCGCTCACCAAGGTTGGGCGCGACTCGGACATGCTCATCGCCGCCGCCGGCACGGGCGGAGACATCAAGATATGGGACGCTCGTCTCGCTCGAAGCGCGGCTCCACCTATGGTGATGTACGCGCACGGCGCTCGCGAGATTCTCGACTTGTCCTTCTCGCCGAACGGTCACACCGTCGTCGCGGCGGCAGCCAAGGATTTGCGCGTCTTCGACGTCCGCATGAGCGGTCGCTCGGTGCGCTTGCAACCGCCCGGCGACCAGGCGCCGAGCTGGAGAACCGTCAATCACGACGCATCCACGGGCGAAATCATCGCCACTTGCACCGACGGCGACATTCACGCTTGGTCCGCCGACGCCCCGCACGCGCACGCCAGAACCTTGCGTCGCGCGTGCGCGCCCGACTCCGCCGCGGTCACCGTCACCCCCGGCGCCGTCCTCTGTGCCTCTGGCGTCCACACCAGCGCCATCGACGTCCTCCATCACGCATCTGGCGACGTCATCTCTCGCTGGCGTTCTCCAGACGCCCTCATCGTCCCCGCGTGCGTCGCCGCCAGCGCCGTCGGCGCGCGCGACCATCCCTACGGCGCGGGATCTCTCGCCCTCGGTGCCCTCGACGGCACCGTCCTCGTGTTCCCCTAGTCGTCGTGCATCACTCACACCTTTGATCTCTCTTTCCCCTCGCGTCCGCCCCCTCTTCTCGTCGTCCGGTTCCAGCGCCCCGTCCCGCGGATACGCTCAAACAGTTACGGCGACGTAACAAAACGCACCAAAGTGCTCAAGATTAGTGCGCGAATGAATGCGTTCCCACTTCGCGTGCATCCCTAATGTTCATGATGCGCGTGCGTCACACACCATCGCGCGCGGCGCGCGGCGCCCATGGCGCACGACGAGCGAGCACACCCGAGCGACGACCCGGCGCGGTCCGTCGAGCGCGCCGAGGAGAGAGAGGAGGACTTCGACGATTTTTTGTCGAGGTTGGAAAGCCTCCCGTCGACCGATCTCACGAGCGATGATTGGACGATGGACCTCGCGGAGGGGCCAGAGGAGACGCCGACGTTCGAACCCATCGCGGAATCGAGCGCGAAAGACCTCGCGCGCGCGCCGGATGAGACGAGAAATGTGAAGAGACAGAGGCGGGCGCCGGCGCCGCCGCCGGCGCGCGCGCCGCCGCGGGGACGCGCGAAAAGTTTCCAAACCGTCATGCTCGAGCTCAGAGAGACCTTCGTCGCCCCGGCGCTCGCGACGCTCGAAACGTTTCAAACGCAGGGTATATTCACCGACGCCGTGCTCCTCACCGGGACGGAGACTTCGTGACTCGGCGCGCCGCCTCGGCGCGCGCCGCCGCGGAGACGTTCCCGCCGCCGCGTCTCCTCGCGCGTCCCGAACCCAAACGCGCGCGCGTCGCCCCTCGCGAACGCACCCAAAACATAGATACCTCATCCAATTTTTAGCATCCACGCGCGAGCCCTCTCGAGGAAGTCCCCATACCGTCGTCCCCACCCTCGCGCGCCCATCCCCAGAGACGATCGCGCGGGCGCGACCCTCGCGCCGGGGGACGCGCCCCGTCGCTGCACGACCGGTCGTGACCCTCCACGACCCCCTACGACTCCGGCGACTCCGGCGGACCCCTCGCGGGTTCGTTTCCAGTGTTTCTCGGTTTCTCGGGTGCGGTCGACACGGGTGTCTATTCGAGGGTCACGACTCCTCATCCACCCCCCCCCAGGGTGCGGTCGACACGGGTGTCTATTCGAGGGTCACGACTCCACATCCACCCCACACACCACGTCCAGAGACGCCCGTCGTCGATGCGAGACGATCGTGGCTTTTGGCTCGACGTACACGGCGCTTCACTGTGTTCCAATACGGTGGGGACGGTCCCCCACGGCGTCTTTCCTTAGTCTCGCGGTCGTGTACGACGCGCCTTTCCATAGAATCGTCAGTCCATCGTCGATGAAACACACACACGACCGCGGGTGGTCCTCGACGCCGACGTCGACCGGCGCGCGGGATGGATGCGCGACGTCGCGAGTTCGCGACGATCGGTCGCGCGCGATGAGTCTCGCGTTCGATGAGTTCGGGCGACCGTTCATCATCATCAAGGTGCGCGCGAGACCGCGACGCGCGCGAGGAGGAGGACGCGCGCGCGCGCGCGCGCGCGAGCGACGACGACGACGACGACGACGGATCCATCCATCATCCATCCGCGCGCGCGCGTTCGACGACGACGCGCGAAGGGGTCGTGGACTGACGGGAACGACGCGCGCAGGAACAAGGGAAAAAGTCTCGCGTTCGTGGAATCGAGGCGCAGCGCGCGAACATCGCGGCGGCGAAGAGCGTGGCGAGGACGTTGAGGTCGTCTCTGGGACCAAAGGTGCGCGCGCGGGTTGACTTTTTTCGCGGCGCGGACGCGCGTTGACTCGCGACGGAGAGAGAAGGAACTGACGGGTGACCGGTCGCGATGCGTTTCGCGTGTAGGGTATGGATAAGATTTTACAATCCGGGGACGGTGATATCACGATAAGTGCGTGTTCGACGACGGCGAGGACGCGCGCGGGAGAGAGACGGCGAGAGAGAC
>MDTD01070673.1_pt1 | contig 19700 bp, 15 predicted proteins | sample 811221 | NCBI WGS metagenome assembly MDTD01 (sample SAMN05326646, study PRJNA326480) | marine metagenome | isolation source: seawater | place: Pacific Ocean: South West | collected 2011 | reverse complement strand
TGCTTGCAAAGCGAGGGCTTACGTGAATAGCGAAGTGCAGAAAGTTGAGACCGTTGATGCCCTCGTCGGACTAAGTACTGTGCGAAATACTGAATTCAATATACATCGACAGCTTAAAGTATTTTTGATGCAAGGTCTTAAGCATAATGCAGCGAATGATCATATTTATGCATATAATGATAAATTCAAATGCTATGGTCGTCTGCTTCTTGAACAAGCCGATAAAAGAAATTTCTATTTTCTACTGCATGAGATAGACCCTCTCGTAGATTTAAGAAATAAGAGGGCAATATACTCTTATTTGAAATCGTTTAACAAAAATAAAAAATCGCTTCGTGATCATCTCGCACTCGACAAAGATCGATTGCAATATCTCTTTAAATTAAGAAAATACTGTAGAGACATTGGCATATATAAGTTCTATATCGATCCAAAGTTTTTCAAATATGATAAACAACAGTCCTTGTCTCTTTCGGAGCAAGGTTTTGAATCTCCTTATTTTGTCAAAAAGGTATACTTTACTTAACTTAAGGAAAGGGGCATTTATTCGTGTAAAGAAAGGTGGTTTTTAGCTCTTTACAGGGCTTTTTAAGCAAGGTCTTAGAGATTTCTTTACACTGATATAGAAAGGAATTTGTTATGGCAGAGGTGGGATATATCAGAGTGAGTAGTGTTGATCAAAATACAGCCAGGCAATTAGATGGTGTTCATCTGGATAAAAAATATATTGATAAAATGTCTGGGGCAAACACAAAGCGACCTGAGCTTATAAAGTGTCTTGATTTTGTACGGGAAGGTGACACCCTTCACTGCCATTCTATGCGTCGTTTAGCAAGAAACCTTGGAGATCTCGAAAAATTAATTGATGCTTTAACAAGCAGGGGTGTGAAGGTCCATTTTCACACAGAAAGTCTTATTTTTACAGGCCAAGACGATGCTATGGCTCGTCTACTTTTGCACGTAATCGGAGCTGTGAGTCAGTTTGAAAGAGCAACTATTAAAGAGCGTCAAATGCAAGGTATTATCCAGGCTAGAAAGGCTGGAAAACACCTTGGCCGGAAAGATAAACTTTCTCTATCCCAAAAGAGAGAGTTGATCGCCCTGGTGGATGCTGATGGTGACAAAACAAAGATTGCCGAAAAGTTTGGGATCAGCAGACCCACTCTATATAAGATTCTTAAAGATAGAAAAGCTGGTAAAATTCCAGGGCTCGCAGAGGCACAGCTTGAGCTTATGATTTAGTGTATCAAAAAAAGGGTTGAAGTTATGTGGCTTGCGACGAGAATTATAAATGACGCTGATCAATCGTGTTCAGAAGATCAAAGAAGGGATGAAAGAAGCTAAATCTAAAGGTAAGCACATAGGTCGACCTGGTGGTCAAGATGGTTTTGATAAATTTTTATCAAAACCAAAGTCTCAAGAGATTTTGGGTATATTGAAGCAGGGGTTGTCTTTAAGAGGCATACAGAGACAAACCGAATATTCTATCAATACCGTGAGAAAGGTTAAAAGCTATGATCAGCAAGGAGCATAGGCTTTTATATCAGAAGTATAATACTTTCAGGGCGCCTGATCTTTATTGTGAAATGCGCAAGCGTAGCAGCGGCAAAATTCGGGTATTGGCTTTAGACCTTGAACACACCCTGATTGACTGTGAAGATAGCCCTTTTCCAAGGCCAGGGCTCTATTATTTTTTAGAGATGATCAAGCCTATGTTTGATCGGGTCGTTGTTTACACGGCAGTCCGAGAAAAAACCTTTAGGACTATTGCGGAGCGGTTGGTAAGGAGAGGTGAAGCCCCTAACTGGCTCCGAGACGTCGAGTATGTAAAGTGGCCACGCCAGCTCAAGAAGGATTTGTCTTTTATCCCTGGGGTCCAAAGATATCAAGTCATTATTGTAGATGACCATGGTGGCTATATTTGTCCGGAGGATCTTTTTAGGTGGGTGAAGGTGTCGGCGTATGACCCCATCAACGACTACATTGATAGAGAATTAAGCAGAGTACTTGGGGTTTTAGAGCTAATTCATTTAGGTTGCGTTAAGCGTGACCGAGTGGTGGATTATTTAAAATTCACTATTGATCAGTCCGGGTCCGGGGTGCGCAGGTTGTACTTATATGGCGATCTTGCAAAATCAGACACTGCTGGTCCTGACACATATATTAAGGTGGCCTTTGAGGCCGAACGCTCCACAGATACATGTGAGCAACTGCTGAAGCGACTCCAATTTTTCTTTTGGGTTCCAGTAAAAAGGGTTTCGATTAATGATCAACGATATGGGATTGCGATTCAAAATCATTGGCACAGGTTTTGCGCTATTATAGAGCGCTCTCCCGGGCGAGTCTACTTTCGCTTTCCGGGTTTAGCCGGTTGTGAAGGCGTTCATGAAAATATTAGGGGTGATGAGGATTTTGATTCATACACCATCCATACCATAGAGCCAGCCACTAAAGTGTTGGAGGCATGGCTAAAGACCAATCAGCTTGAGCAAATCCCGACTAAAGAGGAGATGAAAAAAGAGTATCCGGAAACTTCTATTTTAGAGGTTTCAGCACGAGTATAATATGGATGGATTTAAAGCAACACGAGCAGCGAACACTGGGGCTCATTGGAATTCATGAAAGATATACGGAAATCCACATATCTCTTGATCAATATTTTCCAATGCTTGGTCCGTGTCACCGTCCTATACTTCATCATCACAGGGGTATTTATGTTGTGCAACAAAAACACTCCCATATTGATCCTGATATTGTCCAAATGGTATGCGAAAGGCATATTTTAGATGATTTGGGTGTTGATGATTTGCCGTATGATTGGCGTGAATATGATGTCGAAATTGAATATCTTGACCAAATTGCCGCAAAGAACACAAAGCGTCCACCAGGCCAGGTTTTAGCGATTATGAGAAAACTTTACCCCGATTATTGATTGGTTTTTCAATGATTTTTGATGCCTTAACAAAACAGAAAATGCAAGAACAGCAGAGGTGGGCGGTTGTCCGTAAGGGGTTGCAGCAATGCTACCAAGACCCAGATGCCCTTAAAAAATGCATTGAGCATTGCGAGTGGGGAGTTGGGCGAGGCAATACAACCCGTGAAATCTGGCTAAAGATTTTATATAATGATTTCCCTTGGATTAAAGAATCGTTGAAGGTGAGGCTGTTTTTTAGTCTGCCCGAAGACCAAATATCTTTTTGGGAAGGCCAAATGGCCAATCACCCCTTTGGCTGTCTATCTTTAGATGAGAAATTTGAGAAGATCCCAAAGGAACGATTTTCAAAAGCCGTTGATACTGTGAGCGAAAAACTCAAACGTAGATGGCCAGACTGTCCATACTATTATATCCGGATGGATGATATTTCTCCGGGGCTCAGAAGGGATTTCGAAGCTTTTATTTATGGTCGAAATCGCCCCATTCCAGATAATCCAGAAGAGGGGTCTTGCGCTTGGTATCAAGATTGGCGAGAGTATCTTATGAGCAAAAAATAATATATGAGCTACTTCCCGATAGCATGAAATATACTATAATTAAGTATTAGGGGATATATCGTTTCCAAATGAAATTCCGCACCCACTCCTTCTCTGTTTAAGTTAGGACTCAAGACCCAACCAACACGAATCCTTTGTCAACAAAAACAGCAACGCCAGTAGGCCGGAACATATAAACCGGTGCCACTTGCTACTTCATTTTTTATTATGACCAAAGGGCTAAAAGACATATTGCATTTTTTAGAGACCAACAGGTCGCTGATCCAACATAGGTTTGGTGTCACCAAACTCGGCGTCTTTGGTTCTTATAACAGGGGGGAACAAGGCCCGGATAGCGATATCGACATGATTGTAGAGATAGATGCACCGGATTATTTTGACACTTTCTATGACCTCAAAAATTTCCTAGAGGTCGGATTGGGGGTCCGGGTAGATATGGGAGCTGTCGGCACATTCAAGTCACACATGAGGGTCGAAATGGTGTGGGTTTGGGTTTGATTCCTTTTGGATTCCAAAAGTTTTCCATGAAATACCAAAGTACATAAGTATTGGGACCATAAATCATGAACTTTTTAGTACATAAATTATGAACTCACTGAAAGCCCTGCCAAACAAGGCGTGCCTACTTTTTGATGGCAGGGAGAGGTCGATTCAATGCAAGCTGCAGCGCCTATTGTGACCCGGGCGGACTCTTTTTTAAGAAGATTTTTTCACCTGATTGCAAAGCAGACAAAAACCATCATTTCCGGACCATTCTTTGGAGAATGAATAGTTTCTTTGAATGATTTGTAAAGCAAAAAAAAAGAGGCTCCGGCCTGGCCTTGACCGTTGGAGCCTCCACTTACCCAGGGCGCTTCACGGCGACTATCTTCTAAAGATCGGCATACGCCGGGCCGGAGAGGGGTTATCCTGGGACAATTATAGATACTATACAAAGGGGTTGTTTGTCAACATTTTCAAAACCTTGGCCTTGTGCTTACCGGCATGTGGAATAGGTCATATTATGGGGCTATAGACACATACCGATAGGGCGAGAGACCCACAGCGCCACACCCCAATTGAGCAACAGGCCTTCAGCACAAGGGGTGAGAGTGGTCAAGGGAAAGGAATATACAAGATTTCTGAACCAAGCCGGCCATATTCAGAACCCTTTTTTATTTTGCATAAGCTAACGGTTTTAAGAAATACGTTTCGCCGGTTTTTCAGGTTTCAATATCAAATCTGTTGGCCCTTTGGTTTTGATTTTTTTCTGGATAAATCTTTCAAAACCCCTACGGGTTAATTCATAATCATGGCTATTTACAAGGTCTGCATGAGTGCCTCCTACAGAAACAATACCATGACACCCCTTGTTATAGAGCGGACTACCATAGTGATCTTTCATACGTGCTGAACGGTGTCCCAGAGCTACAGCGATGTCTTTCTCTCTATCAAAGCTTTTCTTAAAATCTGAGGCGGCTTGATGCCTGACACTGTAAGGGGAAATGTTTGTATATCCCAACTTTTGCTGCATTGCATAGCGCACCCGGTCGGAGAATTGCCGTATTCTTTTCTCTGGTGTTAATTCTCCGACTACTTTTTTACCTCTGCTGCCTATTTTTGTTCTGATTTGTATTGTGCCGACACCAATGTCTTCATTTAGCATGGCTTGATGAAGACCCTTAGCTAAAGGATTCTTACAGGGGTCAAAAGTTAGCCATCGGATTTTCTGACCCTTCTTTTTTGAATCGGAAAACTTTGCACCTTTTATCTCAAATGTAATGAACCCCGTATCTTTATCAAGCGAAATTAAAACAGAGTTTTCAAGTTCTGATGGCCTGCAGCCCGTTAGGGCTGTGACAGCAAACGGAGCTCTATCAATTTTATCTAAAGCCTTGAAAACATTGATTTGCCAGCCTTCCGGCAGATCTTTGATGGAGTGCTTTTTACCTTTTCGACGGTGTTTTATTTTTTTTCTCTTACGCTCGTGAGCGATCTCATCTGCTGGGTATAAAGATAAGTTGTTTTTCCAACTCAACACATTTGGCGATTCATTGGGATTTACAATCGAAGGTGCAATCCGTTTTAATTCAATGTGGTTTTGAATAATTTCATCTAATAAAGATTTATCTTGGTTCTCATAGAATGAACGAATTTGAAGATCAATTTCTTTGGCTAAACACAACTGGTAAGCGGCTTTGTACCTGTAAAAAGAATTGCGTTCAAGCGTTTTGTCTATGGCGTATTGCACAAGATCTGGATGGTGATGGTTGCGGATTCGTTTATAAATTTTCTGGTATTCTGCGACAGTATGTTCATTGTCTGGCGACTGGCTAAGTAGTTCATTAACATCTTTTTGGATGACCGACAGCTTGTTTTCTGATGTAAACATTGAACTGCTCCTATAACAAAGTTATACTAATGATAACATTTCTGAGATATTCTGACAAGCGTTCCTGATGTGCAGGGGGCTCGCATTTTTTAATATGCTCGCATATACTCCGAATAAAGATTCGGAGTATATCAATGGTACATCAATAAAGTATGTGATGAATATCTGCTCGAAAGAGATTTAATCAGAAACCATAAATCAGGTTTCCATTTTTTGCTTGTATGGTCCAATATTATTTAATTCCGGTTGAACCAAAAAACTTTACCTGATACAGATATCTATGTTTTGCCCCATCGCTCTATAATGGGCAGGGTGATCAAAAAAACTGTAAGTAAAAATTTGAAGGCATTTTCATGGTCTCTTTCTTAAATTTGCAGCCTTCCCCATCAGCTCTTATTCAATCACTGAGAGATATTGGCTATACAATGGAATCCGCCGTCGCCGATATCATAGATAATTCAATCACCGCAGGAGCCGTTCACATCAACATCAGATTTACCTGGAACGATGGTGAACCTTGGCTGGCAATAGCTGACGATGGCCATGGAATGGCTGGAGATGAATTAACTGATGCAATGCGGCTTGGAAGCAAAGCTCCTCTTGAACTCAGAGGAGCAGATGATTTAGGCCGATTTGGCCTGGGAATGAAAACAGCGTCTTTCTCCCAATGCAGAAGGCTGACTGTAATCAGTCGTAAGAATGGTATTTTGTCTGGGCGTGAATGGAATTTGAACCTGATTGAATCCGACCCTGAAACAGGATGGAAACTCCGGGTTATAGAAAGTGAAGAGATCTCTGATGATAAAATTGCCGCCGGTTTGCTTTCCTATATTGAAAGTGATGGTACCATTGTTTTATGGAGAGATCTTGACCGTTTTGATAACTCAGAGAAGAAGCTGAACTCTCTCATAAATAATACCGGCAAACATCTTGAATTGGTATTTCACCGGTTTCTGAGTCCTCAAAAACCTCAGAAAAAACTTAAAATTTTTATAAATGGCGGTTCTCTGGTTGCTTTCAATCCTTTTAATGCTCTGAATCCTGCAACCCAGGAGTTGCCGGAGCAGATTATAAGCATTGAGGGTGAAAGAATAATTGTACAGCCTTACGTTCTTCCCCACTACAGCAAAACGGCGAGGGACGATTACGAGAAATATGGTTCTGAAGGAGGGTACCTTCAGAATCAGGGTTTTTATGTCTACCGTAACAAACGGCTTATAATCAAAGGAACGTGGTTTCGGCTGATAAAAAAAGAGGAACTGACCAAGCTGATAAGAGTTCAGGTTGATATACCAAATTCGTTAGATCACCTATGGAGGATTGATGTAAAAAAATCTCAGGCTTCTCCCCCGGAACTTATGCGAGATGAGTTAAAGACAATTATAAATCGCATTGCTTCCTCCGGAAAGCGTGTATATCGGCAGCGGGGAAAGAGAATTTCCAGCCAGATAAAAGAACCTGCATGGGAGAGAACTGCTTCAGGTGGTAAAATTCATTATAGTATCAACAGAAACCATTCATTGATTCGGCAATACACAAAACAGCTTGATCATGACCAGTCACGGGATTTTGAAATAATTGTTTCCATGCTGGAAAGCAGTTTCCCCACAGACCTTTTCTACAGTGATGTTGCCAAAAAACCTGAATCGGTGAATAAGCCGGAGTTTAAAATTGAAGAGTACTCTCATCTCGTTGCAAGCTATATCGAAACCATGAGACAGGCCAGCATACCGGAAACGGAATTATTGGAAAGGCTTTTTTCCATTGATCCGTTTGCTGGCTATCAGGAGGAAATTAAAGAACTGATCAAAGAAAAAGGAATGCTTGATGAATAATTCAGGGGAAAGCCATTTCAAACTTCTCGAAAAAATAGAAGATATAGTTGAAAAGATGCTTGGAGACGGGACTACAGACAGTGGGGAAATTCTTAAAACTGTCAAACTGGTTGCACCGATCACTCCTGGTGGTGAGAATATGTCTGACGATGATTTTCTGCTCGTAACAAAAAGGCTTGAAGAACGATTTGATATCAAAATGGAGGTCGGCAATTTTCTCTCAGCAGACGGCTACATGCCCTGGGTCGATGAGAAACGATCAAGCATAGACTGGTACTACTGGAACAGATATAAAAGGTTCCTGCCCGAAAAAAAATTCACAAACAAGGTAATCAATGTCGTTGATCTGGATACAAATAAAATCCTGGATCATCTTGAAGATCCCGGCAAAGAAGGTTGCTGGAAACGAAAAGGGCTTGTAGTAGGGCATGTCCAATCAGGAAAGACAGCAAATTATATTGGTCTGATATGTAAAGCTGCGGATGCAGGCTACAAAATTATTATTGTTCTTGCAGGGTTACTGAATCCTCTTCGAAATCAGACCCAGGAACGTATAGATGAAGGCTTTGTGGGCCTGAACAGTGCCAAACAGCTTATGGCAACCAGCCTGAAGGAAAAACTGATTGGTGTGGGTAAATACTACGACAGGGAATCTTGGAGGACTCCTGTCCCTTTGACAACAAACGAGCAGGATTTCGATAAACATATTGCTACACAGCTAAGGACTCAAATCAGCCATTTCAATGAGCCTATAGTTTTTGTTCTTAAAAAGCATGTATCAATTCTTAAAAATCTGATCGACTGGTTTAAAACCAATAATTCTGATTTAAACAACCTTCCAATGCTGCTCATAGATGATGAAGCCGATCATGCATCAGTGAATACCAGGGGGGAAGACGATGATCCCACAACAACTAACAGGCGGATAAGGCAGCTACTGAACCTTTTTGAGCAGAGTTCCTACCTTGGATATACCGCAACACCTTTTGCCAATATATTCATTGATCCGGAACATGAAGACGAGATGTTGAAAGACGACCTGTTCCCGAGTGATTTCATCATTAGCTTAGATACACCAACAAATTATATTGGTGCAAAAAGGATATTTGAGGAAGGCGGAGACCTGAATATCGTAAGAAATATTTACGATTATGAAGAAATCCTTCCACTTAATCACACCAAAATTGATTTCCCTGAAAATCTACCCCCGAGTCTTTGTGACGCAATTTGTGTCTTTATCCTTGTGAAAGCTGCCAGAAATCTGCGGGGACAGAAGAATAAGCATAACTCAATGCTGATTAACGTAAGCAGGTTTACCGATATCCAAACAAGTTTACGCCTCCTGGTTCACGATTTTTTAACGGAATTAAGAGATGCAATAAAGAATCACTATGCGCTGCCGGAAGCGGAGGCCCTGAATAATTCGGTTATGAAAAAATTCAGTGAACTCTGGGCAAAGGAGTTTTCAGTAACGGAATTTTCCTGGGTACAGATTCAAAGAGAGTTGAATGATGCCGTTTCCCCGGTCAGTGTAATAGAAGTAAACTCATCTAGGACAGCAGAGCCTTTGTGTTATGAAGAACATCTTTATCCGAATGGCAGAAATCTGATAGCCATTGGAGGTCTCAGTCTTTCAAGGGGGCTTACACTGGAAGGATTGACAGTAAGCTATTTTCTGAGAGCTTCAATAATGTACGACACGCTTATGCAAATGGGACGATGGTTCGGTTACAGGCCCAATTTTGAGGATCTTTGCAGGATATATATGACTGAAGAGGCTGAATCCTGGTATCAGCATATATCCGGAGTGACAGAGGAGTTGCGTGACGAGTTCCGGAGAATGGAAAAAGCCCGAATGACTCCCCAGGATTTTGGACTCTGCGTCAGAAGCCATCCTGAAACTCTGATTGTGACAGCAAGAAATAAAATGAGAACCGGTCAGGCGGTGACCAGGCAGATCAGCCTGAAGGGCAGGCTTGTTGAAACCTCAACCCTGTTGAACTCTCGGCAAGTCATCTCTGGGAATCATGAAAATTTTCGGCAATTGCTTAAGAACGTACTAGTTGAACCTGTAAAGGATGACAATGTGCCGGGGTACCTGTTCAAAGATGTCTCTGCAGACCCGGTTAAAATGTTCATTAATTCATTTATAAACCATCCGGCCTCACATCTTACAGACTCAAGACCTGTGGTTGACTACATAGAACGGCTTGAAAGCAGGGGGGTGAATAAGTGGGATGTCATCGTCATTGGATTAAGCAGGGGAACCGATAACATTGAGGATGAATTCGAAGGGTTGCACATAGTTGCTGAAAAAAGAAAAGTCCAGGATTGTCATGGCAATGGCATTGTTCTCAATAAACATCGTGTGGCTTCTAGAGGGCATGAAAAAGCCGGTCTTACGAAAGATGCAATCGAACAGGCAGAGCTGGCATACCTTGAGGACAAAACTGGAAAGAAAAATTTCCCTGACAGTATTTACAGAGGGATTCGTAAAAAACCTCTTCTTATGGTCCACATTCTGGATTGCAGGAAAAAGGAGAGTGAGGAAGAGAAGCTTTTTGACAGGGGGATAATAGCCTATGGGATTAGTTTTCCCGGTGCAACGACAACGGGGCGGGATGAAGATAAAGTAGAATATGTGGTGAACACTGTGTGGTGGAAAAAGCACTATGCATATCTTTTTGATGAGGAGTGAAATTAATTTTCATGGCGACGAATCCCTGGGAAAAAATAAGTGTTCCTGAAGAGGATGTTCTGTGCAGAAGGATTGACTCGAAGCATCCATTCGATCTTTTCTGGGCGAGAGATTCATATGGACATTTTCTGTTTGTTTACGAATTTATAACAGAGGAAATTGTCGAAAATACAACAAAGCTGAATGGGATTACAGTCAGAATACTGAGTCCGGAGCAGCTTGGGAATGAAAGCTATATGTTAGTGCTGATTCTTGAAGATAAAAAGGATTGGCAAATTTTTCTCGCCCTTTGCAATGATCTGACTTCAGTAACAAGGAAATTCAAAAAGAATGATACAGGGGTAAAAACCATATTCAGGCGGTTAATGCAATGGCAGAAATTTCTTACCCGCAAACGTTCTGAACTCCTTTCTGAGAGCCAGATAAAAGGGCTTCTTGGCGAACTGTATTTTCTTTCAAACTATATCATTCCTAATTTTGGTGTCGCTCATGCCGTTCAGTCCTGGCAGGGGCCGGAAGGAATGCCCCAGGATTTTAATGTTAGCAGTTGCGCTATTGAGTCAAAATGTCAGTTGGGAACGACCACTCCAAGAGTCCATATTACTTCTGTTGACCAGCTTTGCACTCAACTGCCTGAAATGTTCATTTATGTGATTACACTTGGCCTTGCCGATAAAGATACACCCGGAAAAATTAATCTGCCGGAAATCATCGAGTTGATACGTGAGAGGCTTGATGATCAGCAGGTGGCCTATGAAGATTTCAATAACATTCTATACCAGACCGGGTATGCAGATCTCGAAGCCTATGGTGAATTTAATTATGTAGTCACCAATGAGCAGATGTTTAGAGTTGAAGACGAATTCCCCAAAATCTGTGCTGATATGATATCTCCCGGCATCGAGCGTTTGTCATACGATATCAACCTTGCAGATTGTGAACGATTCAGTAAAACACCGGAGTGGATTAAGCTACCATGAACTACGAAGACTTTTTTCAAAACTACCTGCAGGATATTTATGCACGGTCAGCCGCCGAGGAAGATTTTTCAGAAGTAGTTTTCACTGAACGGGTCTGCGATTTTCTCGTTGAACATGCAGTTCTGGAGGATTACACGCTGTCCGCATACAAGAAAAAAACTCTTGGAATTAAGATTGATGCATATAACTATTCCGATGAAACAGGCGCCCTTACACTAATTATATCAGATTTTCATAATGAGCCCCAGAGTTTGACAAAGACACAGATATCAGCGTTGTTCAGACGGGTTGCCAAATTTTACCAGAAAAGCCTTAATGAGTCCTTTTATCAGTCCATGGATGAAAGTGATCTGGGTTTCAGCCTTGCAAGGGACGTCAACACCTTTTCAGATAAAATCAGAAAAACAAAATTCTTACTTTTATCGACATCACTTTTAAGTAAAAGAATTGAACAGATACCTGAAAACGATATAGATGGTATCCCTTGTCAATACGATATTTGGGATTTGGGACGAATCCAGAGAATAGAGGAGTCGGGAAAAGCAAGAGAAGATATTGTAGTGGATTTCACAAAAATGTATGACAGGGGCCTTCCCTGTCTGCCTGCATCAGCAGGAAGCGAAGTCTATGAATCCTATCTGCTGGTAATGCCTGGTAAGCTGATAGCCGAACTGTATGATGATTATGGGGAACGTCTCTTGGAACAGAACGTACGAACTTTTCTGCAATTTCGTGGCAAAGTCAATAAAGGTATGCGGAATACAATTCAGAATGAACCAGAGATGTTCTTTGCCTATAACAATGGAATCACAGCCACAGCAGAAGAGGTGATTTCTGAGTCCCAGAGGAGCATTCTGAGGATCAGAAATCTGCAGATCGTTAATGGCGGGCAAACAACGGCGGCCCTTTTTAATTCCAGGCACAATAGTAAACTCGATATATCTGATGTCTATGTTCAGGTCAAGCTGACCGTAATACCGCCGGATGAAACAGAGAATATTGTCCCCAGAATATCTGAGTATGCGAACACACAGAATAAGGTGAGCGCTGCTGATTTTTTCTCTAATCATCCGTTTCACCTTCGTATCGAAGAAATATCAAGGCGGGTGTGGGCTCCGTCTTCGGAAGGAAATATAAAGGAGACCCACTGGTATTATGAAAGGGTGCGGGGGCAATATGCCAACGCACAGACCAAGCTGACAAAATCTGAGAAAAAGGAATTTCAGATATTAAACCCAAGAAAACAAATGTTTACAAAAACAGATCTGGCAAAATTCATGGGTTCCTGGGAGTGTATACCCCATCAGGTAAGTATGGGGGCGCAGAAAAATTTTGTTAAATTTGCCGAAAAAATTGCAAAGGGATGGAGTAAAAATGATCAGACTTATAATGAGTTATATTTCAAGGAACTGATTGTAAAGGCGATTTTTTTTAGAACAGTTGACCGGTTCATCATGAAGCAGCCCTGGTACGGAGGTTATAAAGCAAATATTGTAACTTATACTGTGGCGAAATTTTCTGACCTTATCAACGAATCGGGAAAATGCCTTAATTTTGATGGCATATGGAAAACACAAATGTTGCCTGCTGAAATTGAGGCGTTTCTTGTGACTCTCTCAGAGGCTGTGAATGATGTAATTCAGGAGACCCCGGAGGGAATAACAAATGTCACCGAGTGGTGCAAAAAAGAATTATGCTGGACCAATGTCAAGAAAATAGATATTACTCTTCCGGAAAATATAGAGGTTAAATTAGTCTCCGGGGATGAACGAAAACAGAAAGTGTCAGATGCAAGGAAAGTTCAGAAGATTGATGACGGGATTAATGCTCAGAGCTATGTAATTAATCAGGGGGAACTGTTCTGGAAAAAACTACAGGCATGGTCCCGGAAGAATAAGGTCTTTTCGTTTAGAGAAGCGAGTCTGTTAAATGTTGCGTGCCAGATGCAGAATAAAATTCCATCAGAAAAACAGGCCGCTCTTATAGTTGAGATTGAGAGGAAAGCGATTGTTGAAGGTTTCAAGAAATGAATGAAATCCCGGTGATTGATATTTTTGCCGGCCCGGGCGGACTCGGAGAAGGTTTTTCTGCTTACTCCAAAAATAAAACCAATCCATTTAAAATAAGGCTTTCGGTTGAAAAGGATATAGATGCTTATCAGACCTTGAAGCTTAGAAGTTTGTACAGAAAGTTTCCCAAAGGCAAGGCCCCAGCGAAATATTATAAATTCATAAGAAAAAATTCAATAAGGGATCTCAATGAGTTGCTCCGTCAGTATCCTAATATGGACGAGGAACTGAAGAAAGAAGTCAAACTGGCTGAACTGGGCGGTAAAGATTTCCCGGAAGAAATTATTGATTCCTGGATTAAGGACAGACTGGACGGTTATGACAAATGGGTGCTCATCGGAGGGCCACCCTGTCAGGCCTATTCAACTGCTGGACGGTCCAAGCACAGATCTCTAAAGGGGTACAGCCCGGAAAAAGACCACCGCAACTTTCTTTACCTCGAATATTTGAGAATTATTGCAAATCACTGGCCGGCTGTCTTTGTAATGGAAAATGTGAGGGGTATACTTTCTTCCAAAATTAAGAAAAAACACCTTTTTCCTAAGATTCTTGAGGACTTATCTGCTCCTGCCAAAGTCTTTAACGGTGATATCACCGAGCGGAAATATAAATACAAAATTTATTCTCTTGTAACCCCCTGTGCACACAAAGATTTGCTGAACAATCCGGATTTCAGACCGAGCGATTTTATTATAAAAAGTGAAGACTATGGTATTCCGCAGGCTCGTCACAGGGTTATCCTTTTGGGGGTAAGAGAAGATTTGGGAGAGATAGTTCCCAGGATACTTAAAAAAAGAAAAACTCCCACGACTGAAGATGTACTGGGGGATCTTCCGGTTTTAAGAGGTGGGATATCCAAAGGGCAGGATTCGTATGAGGGGTGGTTCAGGACAATTTATTCTATACAGGATGAACAATGGCTAAAGGAATTGGATGATGATATCCGAGAGGAGATCCTTAGACTTATCAAGATTCTTGAGGTGCCACACTACCAGAGGGGAAAGGAATATATCTCAACCAGGGTACAATGTTCATACCGAAAGAATTGGTTCCATGATCGTAAATTAAAGGGTGTCATTAATTCAATAACCAAAGAGCATATGAGGTCGGATCTTAAACGCTACTTCTTTGCTGCAGTATTTGCCCAGGTAAAAGGTCGCTCCCCTGTCCTTCCTGATTTCCCGGAGGAGCTTTTGCCTAACCACAAGAATATCAGAAATACACAAGGAGAGATCGTTTTTGCTGACCGATTCAGGGTGCAGGTGAGGCATCGCCCTTCAACAACAGTGATGAGCCACATTTCAAAGGATGGGCATTATTATATCCACTATGACCCTCTTCAGTGTAGGAGTCTGACAGTCAGGGAGGCGGCAAGGTTACAGACTTTTCCGGATAACTATTGCTTTATGGGATCGAGAACGAGCCAGTATACACAGGTGGGAAATGCAGTTCCACCACTATTGGCTTACCAGATAGCTGAAATAGTTTATGAAATTTTCACGAGATTGTCCTGAAGTGACAGCGCTCGGACGCAAGAGAAAAGGGCGATAAGCTTATGGGTGCCATATGTCTTTCTGGTATAGGCAATGATCTTCTTTATCTCTTCGTGGGCGATAATAATTCAGACTTTTTCTGAGTGGTTTTTGATTTGAGAGGGTAATGAAAAAAATAGGGGAATTCTACAGAATGCAAAATAAAAATGAATTCAGAATCAGGCCAGCGGGTAGGCACTTGTTGACAATCGGTAAGGATTTAATAAAAGATGAACATGCTGCAATAGTTGAACTTGTGAAAAACGCCTATGATGCTGATTCTGAGGATGTTTTAATCTCATTCGTAGTATCTGAAAATTTTGATAGTTTTAAAATCATAGTTGAAGACCATGGTCATGGGATGTCCAGAGATGATGTGATTAATAAATGGCTCGTGCCTTCTACTGATGATAAGCTGAATAGAAAGAAAACGGAAAAACGCACTATGCAGGGCCGAAAAGGAATAGGGCGATGGTCTGCTGCTATTCTTGGGGACGATCTTGATCTTGAAACTGTTACTTCTAATGGAGAACAAACTCAAGTCCTTGTCGACTGGAGTGAATTTAAAAAAGCAAAATATCTTGAAGATGTTCCGGTGCTGGTCGAAACTTTCAATACATCCCAAAACCAGGGGACCAAATTAACGATCAATTGTAAACCTGAGAAAATATCTGAAAAAATAGAGTTATGGGTAAATGGTAATGATTCGGGCATAAATAAATTAGAATTTGAACTTGCCAAGCTGGTTTCACCGATTAAGAAAATATCTACTACTCAGGAAATCGAGGATGATTTTGAAATAAAGGTGAATTATGTCAACCTTTTTGAGGATTCGAGCCAGAATAAATTAAAAATAATAGAACCAATACCTTTGCTTGATTCATATGACTATAGGATACATGGTGAAATTACCGGCGAAGGGAAAGGTGAGCTGGTTTATTCAACACAAAAGGCCAGAAATACCGTTGATGAGGATATTGAAATATCCTTAAATGGGGGATCAAAGTGCGGAGATATTATATTTGATATCAGAGTATACGACAGGGATTCAGATTCAATTGATGAGCTGATAAGCAGGGGAAAAGGGCTCAAAAAAAGCGACGGGTCCTTTTTTGGGAAAAGGGAAACCCGAAATCTGTTAAATGAATATAATGGCATTGGGGTCTACAGGCATGGGTTCAGAATAAGACCTTTAGGGGACCCTGAGTTTGACTGGCTGACTCTTAATAAAAGAAGGGTTCAGAATCCTTCTATGAGGTTGGGTAGTGATCAAGCGATTGGGTATATTCATATCCAGGCTGAGGAATTGTCTGGCCTTGAGGAAAAAAGCGCAAGAGATGGGTTAAAGGATAATGAGGCTTTCAGAGCATTACAAAAACTCATTACAGATAATATTCTGCAGATTATTGAAGCTAAAAGGTTTGAATATCGGTACAAGGAAAATTTAGGTCAGGATAAAGATAGTATCCAGAGAAACCTTGAGTACCTTACTGATTTTTCAGACATAGAGAAAACGATTGGAAACATACTCGAAGCTACTGATATTGAAAGCTCTTATTCAAAGCAAATTATGCAGGTTATTTCAGAGAAAGAGAGAAAGCAGGGGAAATTATTAAAGCAGATTCAAAAGGCCATTGCAATATACCAGGGTCAGGCTACTCTTGGCAAAATTATCAATGTGATTTTGCATGAGGGGCGAAAACCGGTCGGTTTTTATATCAATACATTTCCTTTGATTGAGAAATGGATGAAGAAGTGGCTAAAGAAGCCTGATGAAAAACTCCAGAGTAAAATTCACACAGCTCTTCAGACATCAATCGTAAATGCAAAGACTCTCGCCGGGTTTTACAGACAGTTAGACCCCTTGGCTTCAGTACAAAGAGGCCGAAAAACAAAAATGAATGTGAAGGAATCTGTTGAAAAGGCTGTCGCAACTTTTTCTGGTGAATTTAAGAAATATTCTATCCAGTGTGAACTGTCTGGTTCCGATGACTTAATTCTTGAATGCTGGCCGCAGGATATTCAGATCATACTGACCAATTTAATTGAAAACAGCATATTCTGGATTGCAAATAGTACTGGAAAAGAAGGTTTTGGAAAAATCACTCTTACCATTAATAATGGCACTGAGGGTTTTGAGTCTATTGACTACCAGGATACTGGTACCGGAATACCTAAAAAATATATAGAGTCACAAGTAATTTTTGAGCCTGGCTTTTCAACAAAACCTAAAGGTACGGGGTTGGGTTTGGCAATAGCAGGAGAAGCGGCTGAAAGAAGCAGATTGAAATTGACGGCACTTGAAAATGAAGGTGGTGCATATTTTCGGCTTGAAAAGGATGAGGAGAAAAATGGATAATCTGAATCTGTTAATCGTAGAAGATGATCAAGATCAAATCCAAATGTTCAGAGATGTCATTAAAGAATTCCAAGAAGATGAAGGAATTAATATTTCACCTACCATTGCAGAGAATTATGCAGATGCAATAAAAGTGATTAACACCACACAATATGATGGTGCTGTAATTGATCTAAAGCTTGATACAACAACTCCCGATGTTTTCAAAGGTAATGAACTGATAACTATTATTACCGACTTTGTCCGCTGTCCGGTCATCGTTTTTTCTGCTAATCATGAAAATGTTGCTGAGAAAACGAAAGTTATTAAGGTTATGGATAGAACGGAACCTTTTTTGGATGTTCTGTCAACCTTCAAAAGGATTATGAATTCCGGTTTAATTGATATTATGAAGCGTTCCGGTATTATAGAGGAGTCCTTGAATCAAATCTATTGGAATAATATTGTGCCTCAGATTAGTGTATGGGAAAGGTATGTTGAGGAAGGGAAGGATACGAAAAAGGCTTTGTTGAGACTGACGATCAATCATTTACAACAGTTGCTTGAGGATGATGATAAGAGCTTGCCGGAAGAGATGTATATTTTCCCAACCATAAAGGAAACATTAAAAACAGGGAGCATCGTTAAAAGCAAAACTAATGATGATTTATTCATCGTCCTGAGTCCCGAGTGTGATCTTGTAGTAAGACCTGATGGGAAAATGAAAACAGACAACATTCTATTGTGTAAGGTTGATACAGAGCTTGGTGACATTTATTCTGATTTAACAGACGGCATAAATAGTCAAGCTAAAAAGAAAAAGAAAATACAAGAGTACATAAAAAACAATTCCACTATTAATTATCACTGGCTCCCCGAAACTTCTTTTTTTAAGGGGGGAACGATACTATTCCGTTATATTTCCTGTTGTCCACCGGAAAAATTTGATGAGAATTTTTTTGCACCTGAAGTTCAAATAACATCACCTTTTATAAAGAATATTTTAGGTAGATTTTCTAATTATTATTCAAGACAGGGGCAACCCGATTTTTATATTGATGACTTGGTCGAGCATGAATTAAAAAAATTGCCTCAATAAAAAAATGGATGTTCATAGCCCCAAACAACGAAGTTATAATATGTCCCGGATAAAGGGCAAAAATACCAAACCGGAGCTTATCATCAGGAAAGCACTGTGGGCGAAGGGGTATCGCTACAGGCTCCATGATAAAAAACTACCTGGTAAGCCGGATTTGGTTTTTTGGGGCAAAAAGAAGGTCGTTTTTATTAATGGGTGTTTCTGGCACAAACACAACTGCAGGGATTTTAAATGGCCAAAATCAAATATAGAATTTTGGAAAAATAAAATCCAAAGTACTGTGAAGAGAGATTTGGACAATTATGCCTATCTGGATAAAGCAGGGTGGTCCATTCTTGTTGTGTGGGAATGTTCAATAAAGAAGGAACGGAAAAAAGTTATTAATGAAATCTGCATTTTTTTAGATCAGGAGAGCTGATTGCAAACTATTAATATCTTAAAGTAAATCTTTTAACTGGTGGTGATGAGTATTTTGAAAAAAGTGGTTTGTCAATAATCGTTTTTTTCAACCAACACAGCGCAGAGGCCATTGTGGATGGATTGGTTTAGGGACTCTAAGGTGAAGGTGATGTAGTTCAGCTACCTCTTTTTTTATCCATTAGCATAGTCCGAGGGGGGGAGAAAAGGGGATGTTTTCAAATATTTAAAAGTTTTATTGAATCCATTTTAGCAGCAATTACGGAATCTCATTTGTTGATGCTCTATGCCTGAGCCTTTTTCAAGGCCATACCTCCTTTATAGTTTTTTTCATTTAACCATATTCTGCCTGTAGTATGTAGTATACAAATACCCACGTCACCTTCAACAAGGCGGTTTGGGAACTGCTCTTGATGTCTGTCGCCTCATCGTCCTTGTGGCCAGTAAATTTGCATTTGAAAACAGGATTCGATATTACAGGTGATATAAAGCAGTCACCAATTAAGTATTCGCAAAGAATATGGTGTGTTCTTTGTCAATCAGCGTTCAAAATTCTTTTCAAGCGGGCAGCATTTACTCATTATATACAATAATAAATACTGTCTATTTCACTATTGATCACACCAAAAAAATGGAAAGAAATGATGAAGATAGAGAAGCCTGAAGCTCTATCTTTTTAGTTTCCCAAGCTGAAATAGGATGACACGCAGTATCAGCAAGGGAGCAAGCACTATGTAACTCACTTAATGGCAGAGCGGAATAAAGACGTGATCAGGATTTTAAAGAATAGTAAGCGATGAATTAACCCCATCTACTGCTGAGTCCAGCCATGGGATAGTATGCTCCCCCAAAAGGAGGCAATACTATGA
>MDTD01088603.1_pt1 | contig 19701 bp, 14 predicted proteins | sample 811221 | NCBI WGS metagenome assembly MDTD01 (sample SAMN05326646, study PRJNA326480) | marine metagenome | isolation source: seawater | place: Pacific Ocean: South West | collected 2011 | reverse complement strand
TTAATTGCAGCAATTACTGCATTTTTGGTTGCTATCCAGATTCTTGTGAAGCGACTTTGATCCACAAATCGGATGCTTAGCGAGGTCGGTTTCTGCCGGTGTTGACCTGAGAAAGGTCGTCATTATCAGCTCTGGGTTCTGTTGGTTTTTCACCAGAGCCAGATTTTGTTTTCGGATCCAGAGTAGGATCAGTCGGTTCTTTGGGTCGATTTCGAAATACAGCAAATGACTGCCAATCAGGTTTATCCAGACGGCCAAGGAGTCGCTTCTCCGTCAAGCTGTTAATGGGTGCCATGATAAAAGGTACCTTACGTAGCAGACGACTTCTGAAACGAATATCAGCACCAAGAGTTTTCCACCAGACATAGCCTTCACCAGAAAGTGCGACAATGGAGCCATTAGTTTGTAGTTCCTGAATGTGAATACGGTCTTCTTCAAATTTCAATTTGCTGTCGAGTTGAGAGATGGAGGCAAATTCACCTGGAATGTTCAGGAGATTAACAAAATCGAAGATGACAGGAAGCTTCCAGATCAAACCGTCGCGAATGGTAATATCAGCCCCGCCATCAATCAGCAGACCACGTTTATCATCCATGTGTGTGGCAAATTCAATTTCCCCTGACAGGTCCCCGGCATATTGTGTTTTCCCTTCCTTGTGGGCCTTGAAGGGCATTTTGTCCAGCTTGGCATTTTGCAGCTTCAAGCGACCGTCAGAGGTGTGTGATGCTTGATCATAAACCAGACTACCGGACAGATTCCCTTTATAAAGCTCTGCATCAATCTGATTAAAAGCCAAGCTGGTATCATGCTTGGTCAGGGTTGTGGATAAGTCATCGATTATCACCTTTTTAAAAAGTTCTGCCTGCCAGGCGGACAATTTACAGACCATGCTGTTTTTGCGATAATCTCCCCTCGCTGTGATTGCAGTCCCCCGGACATCCTGATAACTGCCCTCATCAGCACTAACATTAAAGTCAAGTGCGCCCTGATCCCACTCCCAGGCCCCACTCATCTGATGCAGGTTGACCTGGTTTTCGAACCGAGCATCTTTTACCTGAATCAGTCCATCCGTTTTGCCGTTCTTGCTGAATACATCAAGTGCAATCGAATCCAACTCACCTATGCCCGGATAGGTAAAGGAGGGCATTTTCAAACTGACAGAAAGTCCGTCAGCCTTTATATAGCTGGCATCCACATCCAGCGTACTGATCAGCAATTCATCTTTATCGGTTTTGAAATTGAGGTCCCTGGCATCCCCCCGCAAACTGAAATGATTATCCTTTGTCAGGCGCATATTGCCGTTGAGTGATGCAATCGTGTTTTTCCTGGCAATAATTTTTTCGGCGTTCAGAACAGCAGAAATTGCCCCATCAGAAAAGATCAAATCTTTTACCTCAATATCTCCTGCCTGGACATCGCCAAAATCCGGAATTGTCAAATGGCTGTTTGATGCACTTACATCGCCACGTAATTCTTTACCGTTAATTTTAAACGTATAAGAAAGAGGGGTAATGGCAAAGCCACCGCTACTCAGCTTTCTGGCTTTTCCATCAATAGAAAAGGCATTCCAATCAGTCTGAAGCTTACCTGAGAGTTGTTCCGCTGTCAGTCTGCTTAGTCCTGCTTCTGTAGCGGTTATCTGTGCTGTCATTCCATCCTGTCTTATCAGTGGCCTGACTATAATGTCCTTGAAGTGATAATCATCTTTAGAAAAAGAGGCTGCACGGACCACGCCTGTCACCAACGTATTTTGTGGATTTTGCAGATCCACCCGTCCTTTCAGTTCAACTGAATTATCGGGTGAAAGATCAATCCCCAGCATGCGCTCCTGATCATCCCATCTGCTGTCAATCAATGCCAGTAAAACCTGATCATCCAGCTGGCTTTTAAGATCAAAACTCACAAAGGAATTGTCCGGCAACCAGGTGTAATTCAGATTTCCGATTGCGGATCGTCCTTCATGTACAACATGAAGATTCTGCAATAACAATTGATGAGCTGTGACATCGACAAAGACTTTAGTTTCGGCAAAATTCACGGGCTGCTTCTTGTAAGCAAAGTTCCTCATTACTGCATGCCCGTCGATAACGAAATGAGGCTTTCCGGAATCCTCTTTGTAGCGGTAGAGTGACAGATTGAAAATCGGCTTGTTGGTCGTTTTCCAGTCGAATGGCTGCCAGATCAGGTCAAAGGCAGATTTCATATCATGGGATTCAGCAAATTGAGTCAACACATAGGGATTTCCCTGAACAGTCGCCCGTGCAAGTATGTCTTCCAGCTTATGGTTGGCTGTCATATCGCCTTTGATCAGGCTTCTGTCACGGAGTTCCACATAGATATCATTTACAGAAAAACGACCATTCTCCCCACTTATGGTTGCCGACCCGTTAACGATATCTGCTTTGAAAAAACGGGTATCCTGAATAGCTGCATCCAACTGGAATACCCAGGAAGATGGCTTGCTGATCAGCGACGGAAATAATTCGCCTTGCAGAATAGGTGGCGAGTCTCCGAAATCCGGGAAATATGGGCTATCAAGAATTTTTGGATAAAGAACGCGTAGCAGGCGCTCGGGAAAAATGCGAGAAGAGAATTTCCCCTCCAGTTGGGAGGTATCCCTGTTATATGCGAAATGGGCATTCAGGTATTCCTGTTCGTCGACCTGCACCCTCAGATCTGTAAGACTTACCTGATGCCGGGAAATCGCCAATACTGCACCAGACTGGCGGATGCTCAGACCTCGCCACAAAAAATCATACAATCCGATTTCGGCTCTCAACATATTTCGGGTGGGATCATTTGGATCAATGAGAAAATCAAAGTCAACCACTTTCTGCTCACTCCCGGAAGCCCGTTCGCTGAAGTCTATAATGGCAAACAGCTTTTCCCGTTGTTGAGGAGAGAGTTTTTCCAAGTATGGGCTAAGCTGCATGATCCCGGACAAATCCGGCATGGGACTATCTTCGTCATCATCTGAATGAGCTTTGTAGACCGAGCCTTTGGCATTCATGATGAATTGCCCCACCTGGAGTCGGCTCTCCTCAATGGTGTAATACGGACCGGACTCGGTAATTCGGGCACCAATATCAGTGATGATTAATTCACGGGCATCAAGACCTTTTTCCAAAGGAATCATGACACGCCCCTCTTTCAGGCGAAAAGTCTCTACTAAAAAAGTTCCATCACTGATCAATAACAGCCAATCCGGTTCAAGTCGCACCTGCCCGAACCGAGCGATTTCCCGCCCGTTCAGACTGGGATCACGCAGGGAAACATCGCGCAAAACAAACCCGTGACTGATACCAATATTAATGCGTCCCACATTCCAGTTGAGGCCGGAACGCGACAATATTTCCTGGACTTGATACCGGTAGCGTTGCGGTAATCCTTCATTTTCCAGCCATACATCACCCAGTATTATGAGCACGAGGGATGACAAAAGGGAAAAAGTAGTTATTTTTAGCCTTACGGATATCTGCTTCATGCAGGTATATTACAGTGAATTTCCGAAAGGTAAATTCAGGCCAGAAGCAAAGCCTTCACCCTCCAACCCCTTCCCCATCTGTGTCCGACTCACCCTCGTCAGTATTCCATCCTACCGGTTCAGTATCGGGTCAAAGGCGCCTTCGCGTCGGATTTATGGGTTCTGGAGAGATTGCAGTACCTGCACTTGCAGCTATGGCTGCCTGCGCAGCGCTTGAGCTGGTGTGCATCATTACGCAGCCAGATAAAAAGCAGGGACGCAAACGTCAGTTGCAACCAACTCCGGTTGGGGCCTGGTGCGATGCTAATGGGCGAAAAGTGTTGAAGCCTGCTTCTGTTAACAAGCCTGATTGCCTTTCACATCTCGAAAGTTTGAACCTGGATCTGATTCTGGTCTTTGCATTTGGTCAGATCCTCAAGGATCAATTGTTGAAGCTCCCAAGGCTGGGATGCGTGAATATGCACGCGTCTCTCCTGCCGTTGTATCGGGGAGCGGCTCCAGTTAACGCAGCAATTCTGAATGGTGACTCGGAGACAGGGATTTCCATCATGCAGATGACTCGTGGTCTTGATGAAGGACCAGTCTTTGCACGGCATTCCCTTGCTTTGGGACGACAGGAAACGGCCCAATCTCTTGAGGCCCGTCTTGCCGATTTTGCCGCCAGAATCGCCTGCCCAAGCATCAAGCAAATCGCGTCTGGTGAGCTTCAGGCTACACCCCAGGACGTAGAGGCGGCGACTTACGCGCCCAAAATCACCAAAGCCGATGGCGTCATTGACTGGACTCAACCAGCCGATGCCATTGAGCGGCAGATTAGAGGTTACTATCCCTGGCCTGGCGCAAAGTGCCGGGTGGATACAGGAAAAGGCGATTTGCGACTGACCATCACCGAAGCCATTGTGATCGATACCCGCCATAATGAACAGCCCGGCACTCTGCTGCGCGCTGACAAACATGGCTGGATCATCGCATGTGGACAGCATGCTTTGCGACTGGACCGCGTAATACCTGAAGGACGGAAGGAGATGACCGGCATCGAATTCGTTCGTGGACGTCCTTTACTAAAGGTATTACCCCCAGAAGCATGAAACAACTAATAGTCAATCGTGAGCACCTGCAAACGCGGGTCGCTCTGGTTGAAGATGGAAAAATCCAGGAATACTACATCGAGCGTCATAATGACAATCGTATCGTGGGCTCCATCTTCAAAGGTCGTATTAAAAATCTCGAAGACTCGCTGCATGCAGCTTTCGTAGATATCGGCCTTCACAAAAACGCCTTCCTCCACTACTGGGATATGATTCCTCCCAGTGAAGAAGAACTGGAAGACGAAAACCCTTCCTCCAGCTCAGCTGCTGTCGATGCTGCACCAGTCGATGAAAAGACAAGTGATGATGACAGTGAAGGTGACGGTCGTCGCAGACGCAATCGCCGTAGCAGGCGTAGCCGGTCCAACCGCAATAGTGATGAGTCTTCATCAGATAATGACACTGGCAGCGAAGGGAAGGATTCAGAAGGGCGCCCCTCCAGGAATCGCCGTTACCGTGGTCGCAACAATCGCAGCCGCAACCGTGATGGTCGACCAGGTCAGCAGAAGGATCAGGATAATCAGGTACAGACAACTGATGATGCCCCACGGCGTAAAGACAACCCTCAACCGGAACCGCCAAAGAAAGACAGCTTTGCAGCTCGCATCAAACGAATCTTTCTTGGCAATTCAGCAGCAGCCCCCCCTAAGGAAGAACCTAAGAAACCTTCCCGGGATGAGGATGCAGACAATCGGAAGAAACCACGGGAGCGTGATGATCGCCGTCCCAATCGCTCCAATCGTAACCGTAATCGCGATGATAACCGTTCCGACAACCGGACAAAAGACAGTAATAAGGAAAACGAAAGCAATTCCAACGATCGCGGAAATCGCGGGAATCGTCGCCGCAATCGTCCTCCGTCCCGTCCTCAGGTCAATATTGAGGATATTCCCAAGAAATTTAAGGTAGGCCAGGAAATCATCGTCCAGGTAACCAAAGGGATGATCGGGGACAAGGGTCCACGTATCACCACCAACCTGAGCATTCCTGGTGCTTATATGGTCCTGATGCCAAACTCCAGTCACAAGGGTGTATCCAAAAGGATTGATGATCGGCGGGAACGTGCCCGACTTAAGCAGATCATACATTCATTTGATCTGCCATCGACCATGGGATGTATCTGCAGGACTGCAGCTATTGGCCAAAGTGAAGAATCCCTCAAAATGGATCTGGAAGTTCTGCTTGAGAAATTCCAGCAGGCCGAACGGACTGCCGCAAAACGGCGTGCTCCAATCTGCACCTATCAGGAGCCTACTCTGGTTGAGCGAAATATTCGTGATTTTCTCTCGTTTGGAATCAATGAAATCATTGTCGATGACGAAGACTCTGCCAACCTTGCCGCGAATTATGCTAAACGGGTAAGTAAAGAAACGCGTCCAAAGATCCGCCTTCATAAGAGCCCTACCCCGATTTTTGAGTATTTCGGGCTTGCGGATCAGATCCAGAAGATCTTCCGACGCAAGATTGTCCTGCCAAGTGGTTCAGAAATCGCCATTGATGAGACTCAGGCACTGGTTTCTATCGATGTGGATACAGCCCGCAGTAAAGGTAAGGATCACCCCGATACTATCCTGAAAACCAATCTTGAAGCGGCAGAAGAGGTCGCCCGTCAGCTCCGCTTGCGGAATATTGGGGGCCTGGTTGTCATTGACTTTATCGACATGCGCTCCAAACGGGATCAGATGAAAGTCTATAATAAATTTCGTGAATGCGTTTCACGGGACCGTGCTAAGACGAAGGTCATGCCAATTTCTAAACTTGGCCTGATGGAAATGACCCGTCAGCGCGAACACGAAAGTCTGCAGGACGCTATTTTTGAGCCCTGCTTCTACTGCAATGGACGTGGTCTTGTTAAGTCCTCGATTTCCATCAGTGTGGAGATTCAAAGACGCTTACAGGAACTGCTGCGTAAAAACCAGGGCCAGACCCAGGTTCGTGTTACGGTGCATCCGGCAGTGCTCCAACGTCTCAAGTCGGCTGATGCCGCCATTCTGCAAGCCATGGAAGATCAGTTCGGCGGAGATCTTTCCTTCCGTTCGGACGCTAATATTCACCAGGAAGAGTTTCATATCATGGATGTGAAAACCGGAAAGGAAATATTCTAATGCAATACGATGCAAATGGAGCCTTGCTCCAGACTGTTATACCAGGACTCCCCGAACCGAAACGTGGGAAGGTTCGTGATATTTTTGACCTGGGCGATTCCCTATTGATGGTCGCTTCTGACCGCATCAGCGCATTTGATGTCGTTTTGCCCAATGGCATTCCCAATAAAGGGAAAGTTCTGACCAGTATTTCAGCCTTCTGGTTTGAGCACTTTGACTGGATGCCGAATCATATTATCAGCACCAATGTCAATGAGTATCCAGATGCGCTGAAGCCGTATGCAAAGGACCTTGAGCACCGCTCCATGCTGGTTAAGAAGTGCCAGCCTATGCCCGTCGAATGCGTTGCCCGAGGCTACCTGATCGGCTCAGGCTGGAAGGATTACCAGAAAACCGGCAGCGTCTGCGGAATTGCCCTGCGTGCTGGCTACCAGCAGGCCAGTAAACTGGAAAATGCCATTTTTACACCTGCATTCAAGGCCGAACAGGGCGAACATGATGAAAACATCACCTATGCTCGGACCGTAGAGCTTTGCGGCGCAGAACATGCTGCGATCCTCAGAGAACGCACCCTGGAGCTTTACAGCAAGGGTGCAGAATACGCACTCACCAAAAACATCATTATCGCCGACACCAAATTTGAGTTCGGCATTTTTGAAGGTGAAGTGATTCTGATTGATGAAGTCCTGACCCCGGACAGCAGTCGTTTCTGGCCTGCGGAAAAGTACGAAGTAGGCAAAAATCCACCCAGCCTCGATAAGCAGTATGTCCGTGACTATCTGGATACATTGGACTGGAATAAGACGGCACCTGGCCCGGAACTTCCAAAGGATGTGGTCACCCGCACCTCAGAAAAATACCTGCAAGCTTATGCTGAGTTGACTGGTCGTAGTTTGTAGAAAGATCCCCGAGTTGTATAGTGTCCCCTTTGTGTGCCTGACGTAGTCTCTCGCAAGGGGGATATTGTAATATCTTTATGGTAAAAGGATGTCTGATGAAGCGATTATGTACGCTTGCCCTGATGCTGGTCGTCTGGACGACAATGGCTCAGGTATTTGATGCTGAAACACCTCTAACTTGGGTTGATGAACCAACATCAAACCCGAACTCGGCTGAAGTACAGGAACAGATTTCCAATGCAGAAGCTGCAGTGGCTGCCGGGGATTATGCCAAGGCAGCGAAAGCATACAGCCGTCTGAATAGGAATTCCCGTTCGTCCAATAACATGGCCAATTCCCTCATTGCCCAAGGCGACATGTACCTTCAGTTGCAGGATTATGATTCAGCGGTTGAAGCTTATCAAAAGGCAGTCGATACTTACGGCAGCCGCATCCCCTTGCTCAAGGTCATCAAAGCTGAGTATGATATTGCTACTGATCACTACCTTCAGACCTTTTCCGGCTGGGGTATTTTCAAAAGTAATGGCAACTTCAAAGCTAATAAAGTTTATGACCATATCCTGAAGTCGGCACCCTACTCCGATTATGCTGCACTGGCACTTTTCCGGTCCGGCCTTGCTTACCAATGGGAGAAGCAGTACATCGAGTCTGCCGACCAACTGCGTAAGATGATCAATCGTTTCCCGGACAGTCGGCTGACGGGTTACGCCATGATCGAGCTTGCACGCAGCCTGCTTTTAAATGCAGAGCGTTCAGACGGGGATGGAACTCTGGCATCAGAGGCCAAGCAGGTACTGCGCCGTTTCTTCCAGACCTACCCTGACCATCCGAAGAAGGGGGAGGCTGCATCGCTGCTGATCCAGGCCAATGAGCAGGAAGCTGCACGTCTGCTGCACCTTGGCAAATTCTATCTTCGTGAACTGAGCTACAGTGACGAAGCTGCACGACGTTACCTTTCTCAGATCGTTTCGGCATATGGAGAAACACAATATGCGCAGGAAGCAAAAGATCTGCTGGCTTCGATTGGGGTTGACAGTTCCAGCATATCTGCATCGGAAGGTGCAGGAATGGATGGCAATGCGGGTACAGGTGGTCTTGCAGGTATTCCGGCAATACCGGAAGCAGAAAAACGTCCTGTTAAATACATGCCTAAGAATCCAAACGAAAAATGGTTGTTGCCGCTTGTTGATCTGAGTGAAGACAAGCCAGCAACTGAGGAGGCAGAATAATGAATTTCGCACGTCTTGCAGGTTTCGGCATCCTTGCTGTGCTTCTCTGCACTGGTTGCCAGTACAAAGTTGGCAGCCTTGCCCATCCAGATCTTAAAGCGATCAGTATTGCGCAAGTGGAGAATACCACTCGCGAGCCCGGCGCTGACACCTACCTCAAAATGCGCCTTCCCGGAGAATTCATGACCGATGGAACCGTTTCAGTCGTTCCAGCTGATCAGGGACAGGCTACCCTCTACGTCAAAATTACAGATGTCGATTGGGAATCCCGCGGTGCCGAGTTGAATGATGATTCCGGCGAAGACTCTGAACGCACTTACATCACCACCATTTACGGGGTGGATGTGGAAGCGGAATACTGGGTTATGTCTCCCAAGTATGATGACCCCATTGTCGGGCCGATCAAGGTCAATAACCGTCTGGCTTTCTCGGCCGAGTATGATCACCTTTCCATCCGTCAGCATGCCCTCAGAACCGCCATGGATGATCTGGCCGTCAAAATCGTACGCGGTGTGACAGAGGCCTGGTAGTTTACAGTCTGTCGAGACAAATTGATCCTTTTGAAAGCCTGCCTTACCTATGGGCAGGCTTTCTTGTATTGCAGAACCTTCGGCCTATCTTCTCCTGAGAAGTTGTTTGTATGCAAACAAGGGCGGGTCGTATGGATTTATCAGTTCGACGCATATTTTCTTACATATTATGCAACTTGCTTGCTTCCGTAAGCCTGTTTGCAGAAATGAGTTTATATGAAACACCAGTAGAGGTAAAAAACTGGTCAGCAGCTTCAGTTCATGGTCTTCACGTTTCCATGGATCAAGCTGGTATACACCTTTCAGGTCTATCAACTGACATGCCTCAACAAATCATTTGCGATGTTCCTATGCAAAAACGCAATTGGTTGGCCAACAATAGCCTGCGACTTGATCTCAGCTGCGATGCCTCAAGACACCCGGCGCCTTTAATCACCATTGGGCTAACAGGCCTGGATACCGAGCTCTATCTCTGCTCAAAGCCAATCGCTCCTGCACCTGGCCGTCAGATGATAGAGGTGAAACTTGATCATCCTTCACTATGGCTCTCACAAGGTCACACCGCGACATTCAATCAATGGACTAAAAGATATGTTCGCCAGCTTATGTTGAAGATCGACAGGCTGCAAGAGAAGTCAGGCATAACCATCCACAGCATATCGCTGTCTCAGGAATATGAATCAGAAAGCAAGGCAACAGTAGCCCGACTCCTCCAAACCCAGCCTTCAAATCCTGTAGCTGGAGACCTTATACGTACTTGCGTTGATATCCATCCGTATGATCAGGATCCTTTTCGGATTTCTGAGCATGCAAAAGCGGTTTACTATTCACCTTCTGGCTCCCGGATAGAGCGCCCCATTTTCTTCACACGGGAATATGAAACCAACCTGGTAAATGGCCAACCAGATGTTGTGCCTGTTTCAGGTTACTTTTTTGAATCCAGGCTCTATCTCCGGGAATCCGGCACCTGGAGCGTTTCAATCCAACTTAATAATAAGCGTATTGCAGAAGACTTCCTTATTGAAGTCTCGCCCGGCACAGCCAACCCACAAGGCTTTGTCAGACTGAAGGGCAAGAGCTTCTGCTTTGAGAATGGAGATGGCTTCTACCCGATTGGATTAAATGCATGTTGGCCTTTAGACGAATCTGGCACAGTTGTCCCCAGGCATGAGCAACCATCTACCCATGATTTCCGCATCTACGATGAGTGGTTCAGAAAAATGCATGAGAGCGGTATCAATACTTCACAAATCTGGATGACACCTTTCTGGACGGCTTTGGAATGGAATGGTTACCACTCTGGCTATGGCGGATTAGGAGTTTACAGTCCGCGTTATGCCTGGATAGTTGATCAGATCCTGAATTCAGCACGTAAGCATGATATCAAGATCCTCCTCACCCTCAGGGATCATCATCAGTTCATGCATAAGCGGCATATCCCCAAAGGCCATCCTCCAGAACCTGATGATCCTGGTAAAAACGCCAGTGAAAGTTGGAAGGCGTTATGGAAAAACAATCCCTGGAATGCAACCAATGGCGGTCCCCTTCTTGAGACAAGGGAGTGGTATACCAATGAAGAATGTCTGGCTGGTCAATTGCAATATTTGTCATATGCTCACGCGCGCTGGGGAGAAGATCCCACCTTGTTGGCATTCAACGCCCTTTCCGAGCTCGATAATACGTACGAGGGCGGTACCAGTGAAACAGAGAACTGGAGCAAAAATGAGTATCCAGTTGATAAGCCGTTGACAGAAGGTGCCAGGGTCATTCATCAGTGGTTGGAGTCTGAATTCCCAAAAGCAGAGGAACTGGTTTCCCCTCGTCCGCTCCTGTTTGGCAATTGCCGCGGTAATGACCTGATGACGATACAGATTTATCATCACCCAAATGTTCCTTTGGTCATGAATGATTTTTACAATTGGCGTAGCGATTCATCTATTCATGAAGCAGATGTCATGCATTATCGCTATAGCAAATACAATACGCACCATAAAGGTATATGGCTGACCGAAACCGGCTATTCCTCTGAGGGTGAGCAAATCCATGAAAGCGCCGTGACTGTACATTTGGCATATTGGGCGAGCTCCATGGTCCCCATGAATGGAACATGCATGTATTGGTGGTGGAACCAGATTCTCCATTATGATCTGCAAAAGGAAATCAAACCGGTTGCCAAATTCTGGGCTGGGACCGATCGTTCAAAGATTAGCTTTGGCCATTCGTGTGGCTACCTTCAGTCGAGTTGCACCTACTATTCAGTGGAAAAGGGGGAGCCGGAGACCATTCATACCTCTAATGATCTAAGGCAATTGCAGCTGGTATCCAAAGAGAAGATCTTTGGTTTTCTCTATCCGGTCAGTGATGCTACATATTACCAGGATGCACCACCGGTCTGGCATGATGTAAAGGTCAGGCTTGCCTTTTTTGACAAATCTCGTCCGGTGGTTGTGGAGTTCTGGAACACCTGGAGCGGAGAAATCATCAGCAGACAAGTAGTATCCGGGGATGAGACAGAACGCTGGCGAATGATTGATACTCCACGTTTTATCCACGATATAGCTTTCAAGGCATGGTATAAGAAGCCAGATGAAAAGGTTATCGAAGTCACCCCACCTTCAGTACGACTTGCACAACCGAAAACAACTCTGATCCGCACCTGCTATGCCTTTAACGGCAAAGCCCCAAAAAATGAAACAGGCCTGGAAGCAATTCTTGGAGGCAAACTCAAGCAAATGGGAAAGGTCTACTGGAAGACCGTCAACGATCAGTTCAATCCATGGAATAGAGACTGGCCGATTCCAGGATATGTATCAACTTATGAAGGAACCCTTCAGTGCACGCAGAGTGGAACCTACACCTTTGGTACTGACTCCGATGATGCTTCTTTCCTGTACGTGGATGGCCAACTTGTGGTCAGCTGGCCAGAAGCCCATTTGCCAACCCGCAATAAACACCCCCAATACAGCAAATGGACCTATACAGGCACAATCAATCTCGAAGCCGGCTTACATGATTTTCGATATGTGTTGGTTAACGAAAAAGGCGGAAGCATGGCGCGTGCAGCCTGGGCACCACCTGGAGTACAAGAACTGGTCGTCATTCCCGAAGAAGCTTTTATGAAATCAGGTTCAGAAGCATCTCCAAGTTGCAAAAAGTGATACTCATCACATTGCCTTGGATGTTTAATGGGATGATCCTACACTGAGTAATTGTTCGGAAGAAGGTTAATCATTGTCAGGAGGCACGCCATGCAATGGACAAGGAAATGTTTTACACTCCTTGAGCTCTTACTCGTCGTCGCGATTATTGCCATTCTGGCAGGAATGATTCTACCGGTGCTCTCAAAATCACGGGAGAAAGGACGGCAAACAGCCTGCATGAGCAACCTGAAACAAGCTGGTATTGCTCTGGCTTTATATGCCGATGATTATCAGGATCATATCCCCCCCACACCAGGTCCGACAGGAGGGGGATATTCTGGTGGAAACGACCATAACCTTTTTGAGCACAGCAGCAATCAGGGAATGGGTTTTCTGCTTGGAGGAAACTATATGCCTCCCAAGATCATGGGCTGCCCATCTTCCGGCTCCAGCGGAGCGTTGAGCAGCTACGATCTGCGACCAGCCGTTGTTCATAGCAATTGGGAATCAGGAGCAACAACCTACGGTGCTTACTTTTACCGGGAAACCTTTTTTGAATCAGCAGGCAAGCTTTCAGTCCTGGAAAACAATGGCGTTCCGCGTGATGCTATTCTGATGGATTACAGCACCGACCAGGGAGGTGGCAACACCATCACGATGCACAAGTTTGAGTGGACAAACATCCTGTACCGTGATGGACATGGCACAGGGACAGCAAACAGCCAGGAACTTGGGTCACCATTTACCACTGATTTTTCCCTTGGCATAAACGAAACAGTCTGGGGTAATGCTGACGCGACAGACAACTGACCGGACATTTCATCGATTCTGATTTCGTTCGTCATTCAGACGGGTATAGTATGCGACTTTATCTATACTCAAACGGGCCTGTTTACCGGGCTTTAGTCAGGATTCTGAAATGTCGAATACACTTTCTATCTCGGAAGAAATCCGGTCTGTTATTTGTGCACACCATGCTTTTATCTGTGATATGGATGGTGTCATCTACCATGGCAATCGCCTTCTTCCAGGGGTATGTGAATTCGTTGCCTGGTTGAAACAGGAAAAACGACCTTATTTGTTTTTGACCAATAGCAGTGAGCGTTCTCCGCGTGAATTAAAGCAAAAGCTGGCCAGACTTGGTGTTGAGGTAGGTGAAGAACATTTCTATACCAGTGCGCTCGCTACTGCGGCTTTCCTGAGCAATCAGTGTCCGGGTGGATCTGCCTACGTCATTGGTGAAGCGGGTTTGATAAATGCTCTTTATGATGTCGGTTTTTCCATGAATGACATCAGTCCTGATTATGTCGTTGTCGGGGAAACCCGGACCTATAATTATGAAAAGCTGGAGCACGCAGTGCACTTGGTTAATCGTGGAGCCAAGCTCATTGCAGCAAATCCCGACCTCACAGGCCCTACAGAAAAAGGCATTGTCCCTGCCACCGGGGCTTTGGTCGCTCCCATAGAGCTGGCGACAGGGAGTAAGGCATATGCCGTTGGGAAACCGAATCCCCTGATGATGCGTAATGGCCTGAAAAAGCTGGGCTGCCGTCGGGAAGATACTGTCATCATCGGAGATCGCATGGATACCGATATCATTGCAGGCATTGAGTCTGAAATCGATACGGTTCTGGTCCTGAGCGGAGTAACGAAACTTGACGATGTCCATACATTTGCATATCGTCCCGGTCACATTCTCAATGGAGTATGTGATCTTATCCAGACTTGAGTGAGGAGCTCCATTCCCGCGATGCATGAACACGCCTTAAAAGTTCTGGAATATCCAACCCTCCTTGAATGGCTTTCGAGCTATGCAGCTTCTGAATCCGGCAAAGCGACTATTCTGGCCCTGCGTCCGACCTCGCAGTTAAAAAATGCCCCGATAAATCGTCCATTTCTCGAAGCCTGTATGCGGCTCAGGGAGCTGGATGTACCACTTGTAAGGGTTGCATTTGATGATCCTGAGGACTGTCTGAAACGGGTAGCACCAGAAGGTGCAATTCTGGATACGGAAGAGTTGGCGCTTATCAGTCGCCTGTTGTTGCAGGAGCGTGACCTGCTCAGTTTCCTTGGCAAAGAAATCTGCCAGCGATTTGATGACCTCACGATCTTTCGGGAACGTCTTCCAGACATGCTTGACCTTCGCCAACACCTGGATAAGACCTTTGACGAAAAAGGCCAGATCAAGGATACAGCCAGCTCTAAACTACGCGAAATCCGTATGAAAGTACGAGGTCTGGAGCGTCGTATACAGGGACGTCTGGATGCCTTGTTGGCCCATGCTGACGTGGGAGAAGCCTTTCAGGAAAAATTCGTGGCCATGCGCAATGGTCGGTATGTAGTCCCGGTTCGACGCGATCTGAAGAGTCGTATCAAGGGCGTAGTCCATGACCAGTCCAATAGTGGACAGACCCTGTTTATGGAGCCGGATATCACCTTGGAAGACGGTAACCAGCTTACGGCGATGCAACTGGAGGAACGGGATGAAATCCGTCGGATCTTTGCCCAACTCAGTAAACATGTTCGCGGTCGTATTGATGATATTCGTCAGCTTTTCACTGCCCTCACAGAATGGGATGTTGTTCGGGCTATCAGTGATTGGGCGGACGAATTTCATTGCGTCTTTCCCGAAGCAAGTCGTATTATGGATCTTCAGCGTGCACGACATCCCCTTCTGGCCCGTGAATTTTTCCAGAAAGGTCAGTTGCAGGAGTTAATTCCTCTGGACCTTAAGCTTCCTGCGAAAGCTCGTACCCTTGCTATCACCGGTTCTAACACCGGCGGCAAGACTGTCGCGCTCAAGACCATTGGCCTGCTGGCACTCTGTCACCAGACCGGTCTTCCGATACCGGTTCAGACAGGAAGTCGGCTGCCCGTTTTTGAAGCTGTCGTTGCAGATATTGGTGATGAGCAATCCATCGAGCAAAGCCTGAGTACGTTCAGCGCCCATCTCAAAAATATCTCCGACATCCTGGCAACAGCCACCTGTAAGCAATCACTGGTATTGATGGATGAAATGGGCTCAGGCACAGACCCGCTGGAGGGTGGTGCACTAGGCTGTGCTATTTTGGAAACCCTGAAAGAAGCAGGTGCTTTGACCATCATCACGACTCATCTGGGCATGATTAAAAGTTTTGTCCATCATCAGGACGGCATGACCAATGCATGCGTGCGCTTCAATGCTGACACCCTCCAGCCAGAATATGTTCTGGATGTGGGCCGTCCCGGAGCAAGCCATGCTTTTGCAATTGCATCCCGGTGCGGAATTGATGATGAAGTCCTGAGCCGAGCCCGTGCCATGATGTCTGATGACCAGTTGGATATGGAATCACTTCTTGCCAGCCTGGAAGAAAAAGAGCGCCGTGTACAGGATGACCTGCGCACAGCTAAGGATGCCCGAGACAAAGCGATTTCAGAACGCGACCAGTTAAAAGACGAATTATCCAGCCTTCGCAAGCAGCGCCGAGAACTCCTTCATCAGGCACAGATTGAAGCAGGTGCCATCGTGGATAACACCCGTCGTCAGATGGATAATCTGCTTACCAAAGCCAAACAACTGGGCAAAGGCGAAAAGGCCAAGACGCTTCGGCACACTGTCGAGCGAAAAAAAGATTCTCTCAAACAGTCTGCACAACAAACAGCGCCAAAACCACCCGCAAAATTCAAACTGGATGATCTTGCTCTTGAGCTTCAGGTATGGGTTCCAGTGCTCAATGGGCACGGGATTATTCGTAAGCTGAGCAGCGATAAGAAACGGGCTACCATTGAAGTAGACGGTAAAAGCTTTGATATCCGCACGAATCAGCTCATGCCATCAAAAGAAGGCGAGACTGCTGAAAAAGCAAAACCTGACACTACTACCTTTGCTGAATCCAGGAAGACACGAATCCATATCAGTAAACCTCAGGGGCACGCCAGAACAGAGCTCAATATCATTGGCCTTCGAGTTGAACAAGCCATCCCGCAAGTTGAACGTTTTCTGGATCAGGCAGCCCTGGCTGGTTTGCAGGAAGTAAGGGTCATTCATGGCTTTGGCACCGGTCGTCTTCGCAAAGGACTTTACGAATACCTGGATGGAAGCCCATTGGTAATGAATTACCGGCAAGGCCTTCCCGAGCGTGATCCTGGTGGTGCAGGTGCCACCTATATCCAACTTTCCTGAACACTCCTCAGCCTCTATTATGTACGAAAAGAAAGATCCTGATGTCTGACTCCATACAACCCACCACCGTCTATGCGGTACAGGCAATAGCCAGTGAAGAAGCTGCCGACATGTTTATGGATCTGCTTGCAGGCCAGGATGTCATTTCATCCATGTGGCAACACGCTGCAGAGCCGACAGGAATTGTCTCCAGCTATTTCACCAGCCGTGAAGAAGCTGATGACATGCTGAATCAATGGGAAGGATGGCTGAATCAGTGGGCAGACTGGATTAGTGGTGCCATCGAACTAAAGCCCATTCTGGAAATTCCAGGCGAGGACTGGTCTGAAAGCTGGAAGCGTCATTTCAAACCTCGCCGTGTTTCCGAACGGGTGGTTATTCTGCCTTCCTGGGAAAAGACCGATTTCAAAGCCAAACCGAACGACATTTTGGTTGAGATCGACCCAGGAATGAGCTTCGGCACCGGCCAGCATGGCACAACCATGGCCTGTATCCAGATGCTGGAAAAGCTGCACCAGAACGGAGTAACCGGACCTATGGTCGATGTGGGTTGTGGTTCAGGCATCTTATCTATTGCTGCTGAAAAGGTGGGGATTAGCCCGATAGACGCATTTGATTATGATCCTGTGGCAGTTGAATCTGCTGCTGACAATCTGACTGCAAACACCAGCTCTGCAATCACGCTTTCTGAGGGAGATGTCACCATTTGGACGCCTGCCAGCCCCTACCCCATTGTGGTGGTAAACATTCTGGCAGTCATTCTGATTGAACATGCAGAACGCATTGCCGCGGCGGTCAGACCTGACGGCCATTTACTTTTATCAGGCATACTGACTGAACAGTTTCCTGATGTAATACGGGCATATGAAGCCAAAGGCTTCGTTTGCAAAGACAGTATTACTATTGATGAATGGACATCTGGACACTTTATCCAGCAAGCCCAATAGCGCCATTTTGTCCCATTTCTTTATCTACACTAAAAACACCGAGATAGTGTGTCACACTGTCCCTGAAAGCCCACATCACACCCAGGGCACAATATTCCCGTAAGTCCTTGTACAACAAGGACTTACAACTCATTTATCACAGACTTGGCATCCTGACTGCTTATACAAAATCGTACCGCAAACAAGCAGTTCTTAACCATCCAAAAAGGAGATGCCAACATGTATCTGACACACTCACTCAATTCATTCCGCAACATGAACCGTCTCTTTGACGAGATGAATCGTCTCTTTCATGATGCGAATACGACCAACACTGGTACGTCATGGCCCAAGCTTAATGCCTGGAGCAATGAAAATGGCATGAAGCTGACTCTGGAGTTGCCAGGGGTCGACCCGAATACTGTAGAGCTGTCGCTGGTCGACAATAAATTGAGTATTTCGGGTGAATTCCCAAATCATGTGCGTGGTGAAAACGAAAGCTGCCACCGCAATGAAAGGCGTGCAGGCAAGTTCAATCGCGAAATCACCCTGCCCTATCGCCCGGATGCCGACAGCGTAACGGCAAATGGTCAGCATGGCGTTCTCACCATCCCCATCCCAAAACCTGAGGCAGACAAGCCGAAGAAAATTGCTGTCAGCGCAGCCTGAAATTTATCCACTCATCACCGTTTTACCCATCTGAACGAAGGAGAAACAATCATGAGTAACGAAGCTCTTCAAAAACAGGAAACCGAAGTCAGCCGCACTTCTCAAAGCAACCAATACACCTTCACACCAAAATGTGGCATCTGGGAAACCGCAGACAATGTCTTGCTGGAAGTTGAACTTCCTGGTGTCGACGAAAAAGGTGTGGATGTCAAACTGGAAGATGGAGTCCTGACCATCCTTGGTGAAGTCACCAAACATGAAGTGGACGGCTACTCACGATCCTATGCGGAATATGAAACCGGTAATTTTGAGCGCTCTTTCCGGATTACCGAGGAGATTGATGCCGACAAAATTGCCGCCACAATCCGCAATGGATTGCTGACCCTGTCACTACCCAAACGTGAAGCAGTAAAGCCAAAACGTATCTCAGTTAAAATTGGCTGATCGACAACATATTCCACCCTGAACCCCAAACCCAGTGACGACGGAGAGCCGTGGCCTCTCCTCTCCTTAAACTCCAAACCACATCTCCGTCGTCACCACTCTTTCTAACTGAACCGCTCGCATTAGTTCCTGATCAAACAATACCCAATGATCACCTAGGCGAATGGTCATTTTTGTTGCAGGTCAATTGCGAAGTCATAACCAGGTTTACTGGTTATAGGGTCGCTGGGATCAAAGACCCGTGACTGTTCCCGCTGCATGCCGGCCTTTTCCCAAAACTGCACGCTGGGAATCCAGACATAGGCGTCGTTCTCTTCAGGATTGGCGAAAGCCCAACCTTCAATTCGTTCCCAACCCGCTTCACGGGCCCAATCCACCAGATACCTCGCCATGGCAGAACCGATACCTTTACGATACATATTTTTCTGCCAGGCCACGCTGGCGCATTGCACCTTAAGTACTTTAGGTGAGAGTTGCTCAAACGGAATGGGCTCGGCAGCATTGATGAGCTCAATCGGCGTCTGCTCGTCTTCGGAAGCGACGACACAAAAAAGCATCTGGGGCATGCCACAATTTATCGGCATGAAGGGGAGAAAACCAACCAGCGTTTTCCCCTGCCAGGCAGTAATGGCGCTGGCACCATAGGCTTTCATGATCTTGCGAAAATAGGCAGCAATCGGTCGATTGGGCCATTTCCCCGGCACATGCTTTCCTGGCCAGCATTTGATCGCGTACTCAACCCCAACTTCGGCGGGATCCTCGCCGATGATGTAGTCTTCACCCATCAGACGGATCTCTGTAGGGACCTCATCAATCAAAATCGTTCTCGATTCCATGTCATTCTCCCCTGTTGACTACAGCAAATTAGCTTTCTGAACAGGCAGTTTACAAGGCAAACCCGGGAAATGCGCAGGATCAAGACTGCTTAATCGAGTAGGAAGGTGAGTTGCCTCACCTTCCTCTCACACCACCGGGCATACGGTTCCGTACCACGGCGGTTCCTGTCGTTGATTCGTTCTGGTTAC
>MDTD01145344.1_pt1 | contig 19708 bp, 14 predicted proteins | sample 811221 | NCBI WGS metagenome assembly MDTD01 (sample SAMN05326646, study PRJNA326480) | marine metagenome | isolation source: seawater | place: Pacific Ocean: South West | collected 2011 | reverse complement strand
GGCCACCGACACCGTCACGATCCGCGACGCCTCGGACCAGACACTCCGCACGATCACCCGCGCCGAGATCGTGGCCCTGGCGCCGTGGATGAACCTCGACAGCTCGCACGACGGCCCGGTCGCCCTGGCCTTCTCCGACTCGGGGCGTCGGCTCTACATCGCCATCGCCGATGCGTCCCTGCCGGGCGACGGGCTGGCCTCGGATGTTGTGCTGCTGTATGACCGCTACGAGAACGCCCTGGTGCGCTTTGCCCGCCTCGAACTTGCGGACACTGAATCGCAGCCGCTGCACCTTGCCGCCCTGCACCACAGGGGCACGCTGTATGTGTCGAGCGCCTTCGGGAATCTCTACGGCCTGAGCGCCGGGCGCAACCAGTCAACTTCGAGCGTCGCGTGGAGCACCGCGCTCACGGATCTTTCGGTGATCCGCGGGCTGGCCGTCGATCAGGCGGGCGGGTTTCTGTTTGCCACGGGGGCGCTGGGCCTGTACCGCGCACCCATCACCCAGCAGCCGCCGACATTGGCACTGGTGACAACCGTGACCGACGTGCGCGCGATCGCGTACTCGTCGCACTTCGGCGCAGGCGACGGGCTCTACTTCCTGATCGACGATCCCGTCGGCACACGGGTCCGCTTCGCGGCGGCATCGCTCGTGCGGGGCTCCTCGTTCTTTACGCTCATGACCTACGCATCGCTCTTCCAGGAGGCGAGCGACCTGGCCCGCACCGCCACGGGCGAGCTCATCCTTGCTGCACCGGCCGAGGCGCTCTCGATCCGCAATGCCGCCGACACGCGCTTGACATACGACGAGTGGCTCACCGACGAGTTCGCGCAGCAGGTGACGTTCGCCAAGGGCCTCATCTCGCCCGACGGCGAGCCCGCGGGCTGGGTGATCGACGCCGACGTCACGCTCGGCTCGTCACGCTTCCACCCGGCCACGCCCGACGGCGCGTGCTGGGTCATCCTCACGCTGCTGGCAAGCGACGAGCTCACGGGCGACGCCGAGGCCCAGCCCATGATCCGCGAGATCCTCCAGCGATACGCGGGCCACCTGCCCGGCCCCGCGCCTGCGCGATCCGCCGACGGCTTCTTTACACACTGGATCGACCCCGACACCGGCTCCACGCAGCCGGGCTGGGGCGACGAGTTCGCGACCTACAGCACGATGAAGATCGTCGCCGCTGCCATCCGTGCGCGAGCTTTTTACCCGAACGACGCCGACATCCGCGAGGCCGCCCAGGCGATCGTCTGCGGCGTCACCAACTGGGACGACTACTTCCGGTCGAATAACGACGAGGTCTATCTCAAATCACTCGGCGCAGGCGGGGCCGACCCCAGCGCGTGGAACCCAGCATTCACAGAAGGCCTCGTCTTCGCAGAACAAGCCGGCGCATTCGGCGGCAACGTCTCGCAGAACGCGTGGAGCCGATGGATCAACCGGAACCTCTGGCCCACCGCGACGTTCGTGCTCGGAAGACCCGTCACGGGTGAAACGCCCGGCGGCTACCTGCCCACCTTCATCACGGCGTACTCGCTCCTGCTGCAGGAACCCTTCCGAGAGAACGCAGCCTGGATGACGCACGCCAGAAACGTGCTCGTCAGCCATGCCGCGTGGACCGACGAGAACGGGCCGAGGCTGTTCACGGTTTTCTCGGCGGGCACAACCAAGGGGCAGTGGGGCGGCTACAACGCCGACAGCCTGAGCAACCACCCGGGCGATGTCACGACGCTCACGGCTCTCATGGCATTCGGCGCACTCGGCGAGCACGAGCCCGCGTGGGCCGCCTACAACGCCTACCGCCAGGGCGCACGCGCCGAGTTCGCATCGGGAGCGAGCATGCTCTACCGCCGATCCGCGATCGACCCAAACTACACACCCAACTCTGCGGGCCTGCCCGATGTCTCGATGGGCGCGCTCGGTCTGGCCGAACTCATCCAGCCAGGCTTCGTGGACGCGGTCCTTGCAGTCCCGATCCCGACCGATTTCTGCGACGATCCGTGCCTGGCCGACACCAACGGCGACGGAGCAGTCACCCCCGCCGACTTCTCCGCGTGGGTCGCGGCCTTCAACGCGATGGCTCCCGAGTGCGACCAGAACGGCGACGGCCTCTGCTCGCCCGCGGACTTCTCCGCGTGGGTCGCTAATTACAACGCGGGCTGCTGAATCCCGATTCGGCCCTATCGAGAAAAATTATTCTCAGAGCGATCTGTGTCGGGATGCGATCCAGTAGCATGTCGCCATGAAATCACTATTTGCTGCCGTCGCGATCGTTGCCGCTGGAGCCAGCCATAGCCAGTCGCAGTTCATCTCCCTCCGCTGCTCTGGCTACATCGGGTATGTGAGCGCGAACCATTGGGACGTCGATGTTGGCGTTCCGTACGAGGTTGAGTTCACGTGTGAGTACGATCCGACCGACCCCAGAATGGACTGGCGAGGTGCAACAGTCTGGGACGGGCCCGGCACGATCACGCTGAACGTCGGTGACGAGCCGACGATTCAATATGACGTCGGGTGCTACATATACGTCGGCGACGACATCTTCGCATCGGGTCGCAGAGCGATCCAGTTCGATGTCACGTTCGGACCAAGCAACAACCGCGACCGGGTCATCGTCGAACTCGTCGCAGCCGCTGGGCAAGACGTCCTCGACCCCGCCCTGCCCCCGACCGCGGCGGATATCAACGCCATTCCGCTCAGCTCCGCCAGCGCACTCATCGACGGGTTCAGTCTGTACAACGCGAGCGGCCTCTTTTACGAGCTCTACGGCAGTATCCAGTCGTTCCAGGCATCCGATGTGCCCTGCACCGCCGACACCAACGGCGACGGAGCCGTCACCCCCGCCGACTTCTCCGCCTGGGTCGCGGCCTTCAACGCGATGGCTCCCGAGTGCGACCAGAACGGCGACGACCTCTGCTCGCCCGCCGACTTCTCCGCGTGGGTCGCCAATTACAACGCTGGCTGCTGAGGCGGGCTGCTGAGGCGATCGGTGTGTGTGGAGCCCGTCAGAGGCCAAGGTCGCGCATCGTGCGGGCGATGAGCTGCTCGCGGTAGCGGGCGGAGTTGTGCTGTTCGAGCACCCGGCCATAGCGCCTGCGTGTTTCGTCCCAGATCACGCGTCTGCGGTCTTCGGGCATCGCTCGGTAGCGGCGGTTCGCGTTCTCTCGCTCGCGATGACGCTGGGCCTCAAGCTCGGCCCGGGTGGGTGGAACGATGTCGTATCCCTCGCGGATGGCGCTTGCGGCAAAGCCCGCGGGGTTCTGCTTGCCCGGCGCGACGCGAGCGATGTACGCCAAACGCTCAGGCGTCGCGTTCGGGTGCGAGAGCAAAGCCTCTGACCCAAGAATCTTGCCAACAGCAGCAGCAACAGCAGCAGCCTCGGGCGTCGCAGGTCGGCCACGGACGTCGGACTTGTTCGCCGGCGTGTCCGCAAGGCTCTCTGTTGGCTGGTTTGTTGTGTGTGTTGTTTCTTGGCTTGTTCTCTGTTTTGTTTGTGCGTCATTCTGCCCCGGGGGGATGGGGCGTGATGACGCGGGGGGTGTCGTGGGTGTCGTCGTGGTGGACGACTCGGGCATCGGCGAAAAGGGGAGCTGACCCTCGACGACTTCGCGGAGCATGCCGGTCTCGATGCGCATGATGCACGTGCCGGTGCGCGTGGCCCCGAGCGTGGTGAGGATGCCGATCTCGTGCAGCACGCGGACGGTCCGCTGCACGGTGCGCCGATCGCACCCCATCGCGCGGGCGATGGTGCTCATGCTGGGCCAGAGTTTCCATGTGTTGAGGTCGGCGAAGGTGAGCATCGCCCGCAGCACATCGCGCTGCGTGCGTGAGTAGGGGCTCTTCGCCAGCAGCCGAAGGAACTCGAGTGTGTTCATCTCGGGCGCCGGCGTCGCGGGCGAGGCATGGCGGGTGCAGGACGATTCCGATGGTGTGGTGTTTCTGTTCATGGGGGCATCGTGACACCCCCGGCGCGAGGCTGAGTGCTTGAGGCATCCGACCGCCACGAATTTGCGCACAAGGGCGCACAACTCCGTCTTTCTGCGCACAACGAGAAACATGACGTGGTCAGGAGCAGTCGTCGTTGAACGCTGACGAAAAGCCCGCTAGCCGACCTTCACCCGGCTTGCGGCCTTGGCCGACCCGAGTCGCCTGCCGAACTCGCCCGGCTCGAAGAGCATGATCTCTTCGGGCTTGATCGACACACGCAGCGTCTGGCCGGCGCTTGGGATGCTGGTCATGGGCATGCGTGCGCCGACGGCTTCGCCCGCGCCGATGTCCAGACGCAGATCGACCTGGTCGCCCAGGGGCTCGGTCAGCTCGACCTTCGCCTCGAACGCGCCGGGTGTGCTCTCGCCCGCGACGACCGACTGCGGGCGGAAGCCCAGCACGATCTCGCCCCGGGCCTCCTCGCCCGCCAGAGCCGAGGCTGGCACGGGCAGCTGGAACGAGCCGGCGCTCGACGTGAAGACGCCCGACTCGATGCGGCCTGGGACGAAGTTCATGGTGGGGCTGCCCACGAAGCCGGCGACGAAGCGGTTGACGGGGTTCTGGTACACATCCAGCGGCGTGCCGATCTGCTGGACCTCGCTCTCGGCCATCACGACCAGACGCGAGCCGAGGGTCATCGCCTCTTCCTGATCGTGCGTGACGTAGACGGTCGTCGTGCCGAGACGCTGGTGCAGTGCTTTGAGCTCGGAACGCATCGAGACGCGGAGCTTGGCGTCGAGGTTGGAGAGGGGCTCGTCGAAGAGGTACACCGCCGGGTCGCGGGCGATCGCCCGGCCGAGCGCGACGCGCTGGCGCTGACCGCCCGAGAGTGCGCCGGGCTTGCGTCTCAGCAGCGCATCGAGCCCGAGGATGGAACTGGTGCGCTCGACGCGTTTGGCGATCTCGTCCTTGGCCATGCCCGAGATCTTGAGTGCGAAGGCGATGTTCTTCTCGACGGTCATGTGCGGGTAGAGCGCGTAGTTCTGGAAGACCATCGCGATGTTGCGGTCCTTGGGGGCCACGTCGTTGACGACGCGGTCGCCGATGGAGATCTGCCCGCGGCTGACGGTTTCGAGGCCGGCGATCATGCGGAGCGTGGTGGACTTGCCGCAACCCGAGGGCCCGACCAGCACGACGAACTCGCCCGACTCGATCGCCAGGTTGACGTCGCGCACAGCCTCGACGTTCTTGTCATAGATCTTCCAGACACCGCTCAGCTCGACTTTGGACACGATCCGGGCTCCTTGGAGTGCAGGGGGCATCGTAGCGGAAAGCGAGGTGCTCAAACAGAACCGACTCTTCCATTCGGTGGGAAGGTGCAGGCGGTGGGGGCGGCGTCCCGCCGCCCATCCCAAAATGAATGACGCACATCGAACGTCGTAACGCTGCTTTCTCGGACTGTGGGATCAGGCCCGGGTTGTATACACAAAATGGGCGGCGGGACGCCGCCCCCACCGAAAGCCGCCCCCACCAAGAGCCTCCCAACGAGAAAGACAGATTCAGGGGCTGGAACTCTCGCGCACGACCAGGTGCGTCTCGGCGGGGATGACCTCCGCCTCGCGCGAGGGCTCGGCGATGCGGGCCAGGCAGAGCTCGACCGCTGACCGCCCGATCAGTTCGAACGGCACCGCGACGCTCGAGAGCGAGGGGCGGATGATGTCGCAGATCCGCGTGCCGTCGAAACCGACGATGCGGAGCTGGCTCGGGATCGAGAGCCCGACCTCGCTGGCGGCGCTCATGATGCCGAGTGCGATCTCGTCGTTGCCCGCAAAGACGCCGGTGATCTTGTCTCGCCGTGCGGGCAGGTTGGCCAGGCCCCACTCGTAGCCCCAGTCGGCCGAGAAGTCGCCCAGCATGATCTGCTGCTTGTCGATCTTGTCGGCCCGCTCGCCGAGGGCGTCGCTGAAGGCCTGGGCGCGGTCCTTGGCGTCGAAATTGGTGGCCGGGCCGCCCACGTGGAAGCAGTCCTCGGGCGCGACGGTCTCGAGGAGGTGCAACGCGGCCTGTCTGGCGCCGGGCTCGTTCTCGATGCGGATACGGTCGATCCCGGGCACGCCCTCTTCGGTGTCGATGAGCACCATGGGCATGTTCAGATCGACGAGCGACTTGGTCAGCTTGCGGTCGGGGAAGGTGAGCAGCGCGATGATGCCGTCGAGGAAATTCATCGGCAGGCTCTGGACGGCGTCCGCCGAGCCGAGGCGTGTATCGCTGGTGACGACGACGTGGTAGCCGTGCTCGCGCGCGACGGTGTCGGCGCTCTGCAGAAGCTGGGTGTAGAACTCGCCGAGAAAATCGGGCATGATGATCCCGAGCACCCGGCTTGTCCGAGAGACGAGGCCCTTGGCGAAGATGTTGGGTCGGTAGCGCAGCTCACTCATCGCCTCGCGCACGCGCTCGGCTGTCGCGGGCGCGACGACCTCGGGCGTGTTGATCACGCGGCTGACCGTCGCGGTCGAGACATTGGCGAGCCTGGCGACATCGGTGATGAGCGATGGCTTGTGCGCGTCGTGCCCGTTGCCCTCGGAAGAGGGGCTGCCGTTGGTGATCTCGCTCTTACCCACAGCGGCAGTATACGCTGAACCCGGGCATGACCGACGCGGTACACAGGTGATCGGACGTTCAAGCAAGGAGCACCCATGAGTCTGCGACGCCCCTTTCGATTGATTCTCTGCTCGACGGCCCTGGCCTTGACCGCGACGGGCGCACTTGGGCAGAGTGACCGTTCCAAACACGATCGCCCGCCGTTCGCCTTCGCCGAGGCCGACGAGGCCTTTCTCGAGGAGGTCCAGCTCGGGTGCTTCAACTACTTCTGGAACGCCGTCGACCCGGTGACGGGCATGGTCCGCGATCGGACGAGCGCCGAGTTCATCAGCGTGGCGGGGGTGGGGTATCAGCTGGCAGCGATGGTCGTGGCCGACGAACGGGGCTGGGTGACGCACGAAGAGGCCAAGGGGCGCACGCTCCAGATCGTCCGCGCGCTGCACGCCAACCCGGACAACCGCCCGGGGGGTGTGTTCTACCACTTCCTCGCGCCAGAAACCGCGGGGCCCAGCGGCGGGGCGTACGAGCAGGTCGCCAGCACGATCGACTCGGCGATCCTCTTTGCGGGCCTGCTCACCGTCAGCGCGCACTTCGGGGGCGAGATCGCCACGCTCGCCGACGAGTTGGTCAACCAGGCCGACTGGACCGCATTCGTCGAGCAGGACCACCAGCGGGATTTCGAGCAGGGATTCGTGAGCCTGGGCTGGGAGAAGCCGGCCGACGAGGACGCCTCGTTCGAGGACGGGCTCATGCACTACACCTGGGCCGACGCGGGCGACGAGCAGCGGCTGATCTACTTCATCGCGCAGACGCCCGAAGAAGCGGACCACCGCCTGCCGCCCGAGACGTACTACAAACCGAGGCGCACGCTGGGCGATGTGCCGGGCGAGGGTGAGGTCGTGTGGTTCCCGTGGTCGGGGGCTCTCTTCACGGCGTTCTTTGCGCACTGCTGGATTGATTATGCCGCGATGGGCGAAGACGACCCCGCCGCGTTCGAGGTCGAGCACCGCAGGCCGACCGACTGGTGGGAGAACAGCAGGAGGCTCGTGCAACTGCACCGCCAGCGGGCGACCGATCCCAAGAGGCCCCACAAGGGTTTCAACGAGAACGTCTGGGGCCTCTCCGCGTGCGACGGCGAGGGCGGCTACCTCGTCCCCGGGCATTTCCCAAAGCTCGCCAAGGATCAGCTCGGCAGGCCCGAGTTCGATCACCTGACGATCGAGATGGAAGACGACTGGCGCGATGGCACGGTCGCGCCGTACACCGCGGGCAGCGCGATCATCTTCGAGCCGGAGGCGGCGGTGGGGGCCCTGCGCCACTACCGCGAGCTTGCAGATGAAGAGGCCCCGTCGCTCTGGGAAGATCCATCCTCGGGCGGGCTCGGCTTCGCCGATTCCTTCCGCCCTGGCGCCGACGGCTCGGTCGAGTGGGTCGCCCACGACCGCGTCGCCATCGACGCGGGGCCCATGCTGGTCTGCATCGAGAACGCCTGGACGGGCCTGATCTGGAAGACCTTCGCGTCGCACGACTTTGTTCGCAATGCGTACGGCAAGCTGGGCCTCGAGCCCGCTCGTAAGCCCTGAACGGGCGGTGAGTAAGGCGAACCCGGGCGCGAAAAAATCGTGGACAGGCGCATACAGGGTGTTGTGTGATCGTGAAGAACACATTACGATGAAATCGTTTACATGGGATGGCGCCGTCGGCTTTGGCCCTTGTGGGGCCCGCCGAGGCAAGACACCTTGGCGCCGCGAGACACGGAGAGAGATTCATGAAAGCTTCAGCAATCGGAATGATTGGGTTGATTTGTGCCGCTGGCGCAGCCGCTCAGCCCTACGACGGCCTCCAGGTGAATGCGCGTGTGTTCAACGACTACCCCTCGAGCAACCTGGTCATCGATAACCAGTACCCCGCAAGCCTCAGCATCCAGGAAGACAACTTCGGCGCAGGCGGCTTCGCCAACCGCCACATGGCCTGGGCCTCCGAAGACGCCGGCGCCACAGCCAGCAGCTTTGACTACGGCAACGGGTTCGACTTCGCCGTCACCATGAACCTCAACGCAAGCCCCGTCGACGGGCGCGAGGCCGGCATCATGACCGACCTCTTCGGCTTCGGGTTCTTCGGCGCGCTGCCCAACGGCGAGATCGCCGCCTTCGGCTCCTTCCTCCCCTTCCACAGCTTCGGCAACGTCTACACCAACGGCACCGACGTCGACCTCCGCATGATCTACACACCCGGTGCCGGTCAGGGCCTCACGCCCGTCAGCACCATCGAGTACATCATCGATCTCGGCTCGGGCCCCGTCAGCTCCGGCCCCATCGACTTCACCAACACCGAGGGCGGCATCCCCAGCGGGTTCGGCGCCAAGATCGGTGTCGGCATCCAGAGCCAGGGCGGCCCCGGCGGCTCGGTCGACGTCCTGTTCAGCAACTTCAACTTCGTCCCGGCGCCCGGCACCGGCGTGATCGCCCTCACCGGCATCCTCGCCTGCTCGCGCCGCCGCAGGGCCTAAAGGCTCTGATCACATTCGTTCCCCTGTTCAGAGAGACACACGCAGATGGCAGGAAGCCGAAACAATCCAATGCGAAACGACCACACCTACGGCCGGTTCATCGAGGACGGATTCGCCTACGAGATCACAGACTCCGGGACACCAAAGCCCTGGACGAACGTGGTCTGCAACGGGCGTTTCGGCTTCGTTGTCAGTCAGAACGGGGGCGGGTTCAGCTGGCTGGACAACAGCCAGCTGAACGTTCTCACACGCTGGGAGATGGACCTCATCGAGGACCGCGCGGGCAAGCACCTCTACATCCACGACACCGAGTCGGGTGAGGTCTGGTCCGCCGCTCCATCGCCCTGCCGCGTCGAGTACGACCACTACGCGTGCCGACACGCGCCGGGCTCGACCACATTCAACACCAAGTACGCCGGCATCCGCGCCGAGTGGACCATGACCGTCGCGCCCGATGCGCAGGTCGAGGTCTGGACGCTCAAGCTCCACAACGAATCCGGGCGACCGCGTTCGCTCCGCGTGGTCAGCTACATGGAGTGGTGCCTGGGCGTCGCGCCCGATTCCAAGCGCGAGTTCCACCGCCTCTTCATTGGGACCGAGTACGACAACGCCAAGGCCCGCATGTCCGCACGCAAGGTCATGTGGGACGTCCCGAGCAACGACGAGAAGGACCACTGGAACCAGGGCTGGCCCTTCGTCGCCGCGCACCAGTGCGTCGTCGAGGGCGAGCACGAGACGTTCGCGGTGGGGGACAAGGCCGTCTTCATCGGCCGGGGCACGCGCGAGAAACCCGCTGCACTGCTCGAGGGCGCCGGCGTGCGCGAGCCGAGCTTCGGTCGCTTCTCCGATGCCTGCGCCGCGCTGGGCGCGGACATCTCGCTCAAGGCCGACGAATCGCGCCGGCTCGCGTACCTCATCGGTGTCAGCGAGACCGCCGAGCAGCTCGACGAGGAGATGAACCGCTACGCGAAGATCGACGAGGCCTTCCGCGTCGCGCCCGTCGCGGAGAAAACCTGGAAAGATCGCCTCGCCGGCGCACACGTCAAGACCGAGAAGACCGACTTCAATGACCTCAACAACTACTGGCTGCCCTACCAGGCGATCAGCGGCCGCCTCTGGGGACGCACTGGCTACTACCAGCAGTCCGGCGCGTTCGGGTTCCGCGATCAGCTCCAGGATTCACAGGTCTGGATGCCGCTGGATCCAAGCGAGATGCGCAAGCAGCTCATGATCCACGCCCACCAGCAGTTCAACGACGGCAGCGTCCACCACTGGTGGCACCCCAACTCCATCATCGTCAACCACACCTCCTGCAGCGACGACTACCTCTGGCTGCCCTTCGGCATCAGCCAGTACATCAAAGAGACCGGCGACCTCTCCATCCTGGGCGAGGTCACCCCCTACGTCGACGGGGGCGAGGACACCATCCTCACGCACTGCAAGAAGTCGCTCGACCGCGCGTTCCGTCGAACGAGCGAACGCGGGCTGCCCCACATCGGCGCGTGCGACTGGAACGACGGGCTCTCGGCCTGCGGCATCGAGGGCAAAGGCGAATCCGTCTGGCTCGCCTTCTTCCTCGCCTTCACGCTCCGCGACTTCGCCGAGGTGCTGCAGCTCATCGATGACACCGAGGCCGCCAAGCTCATGCTCGACAAGCGCGAGGCGTACATCGCCGCCGCCAACGAGCACGCGTGGGACGGCCAGTGGTACCGCCGCGCCACGATGGACAATGGCAATTGGCTCGGCACGAAGGACAACGACGCGGGCCGCATCTACCTGAACGCGCAAACGTGGGCGATCCTCGCCGACGCGGGACCGAAAGACCGCCTCGACGCCGCGTGGAACTCCGTCAAAGAGCACCTCGTCCGCGAGATGGGCCCGCTGCTTCTGGCGCCGGCCTACAGCGTGCCCGAGACGGATGTGGGCTACATCACACGCTACACGCCCGGCTCGCGCGAGAACGGCGGCGTCTACATGCACGCCGCCACATGGGCGCTCGCCGCGGCCTGCAAGGTCGGCGACACCCAGGCCGCCACCACGATCTGGAACGCCATCAGCCCCGCGCGTGAAGACCGCGACCAAACCCACTACCGCGCCGAGCCCTACGTCACGCCCGGCAACGTTGACGGCCCGGACTCGGCAACGCCCGGAGCCGCGGGATGGACCTGGTACACCGGCTCGGCCGCGTGGCTCACCAACATCTCGCTCACACGCGTGCTGGGCATCCGGCCCGAATTCGGCGCCCTGCGCATCGACCCCTGCCCGATCTCGGGGCTCGGTCGCATCACCGCGCACCGACGCTGGCGAGGCCGGACGATCGTCGTCCACGCCGACACCAACGAACACACCCCCGGCGCCGCGTGTAGTATCACCGTGGCCGGGAAAGAAACCGAGGGCGGCCTGATCACCCCAGACATGCTGCCCAAGGACGATTCGCCGCTGGAGGTGCAGGTGCGATGGACTCCGTTGCCCGCCAGCGATCTCGAACACCGGCCCACGCGGCCCGTAGGAGCCCCACGATGATTCAAAGACGAAGCCGTGGCCTCTGTCGTACAGGCTTTACACTGATCGAACTCCTGGTGGTGATCGCGATCATCGCGCTCTTGATCGGGATCTTGCTGCCCTCGCTGGGCAAGGCTCGTGATACCGCCAAGAACGTTCTTTGCCAGAACAATCTGCGGCAGATTGGCCTGGGTTTCCAGATGTACTTTGATGATCAGAAGGACCCGGTCTACCCCGATCTGTTCCCACGGAGCGACTTGGCCTTTGATCGTTGGAATGTCATGGTCGCACTCCGCCCGTATCTCGAAGGCGGCATGGACGAGGGCGGGGTCTTTGATTGCCCGGCGGCACAGGGCGAAACGAGCGTCCGTGATCCCATCACACGAAGGGACATGGAACAAAACCGGATGTTCCACGTCTGGGATATCGACAAGGAAAACCTCTACGACCCGCCCTTCACGGCAGACGAAGAAGACGAAGAGTTCACCGAATACTGGTTCAACGACGTACCTGCGACAACCTATGGGCCTAACGGCTCGAAGAGCTTTGGTGTATCAAATCAGAAGATCAGAGCAATCCCGCATCCCTCGCTCGCGGTGTATTCCATGGACGCGATCGACTGGTTGCCTCGCCACAGCGGCCGCAGCAATCTTGCCGGCAGCGATTTCAGCAGCAACGCACGCAACACCGCAAAAAGCAACCTGCTCTTTGGTGATATGCGTGTAGTCGCGATGGAACGCAGCGAGTACTTCTTCGTCGAGTCCCGCGATCCGTACAATGCACCAGGCCCGTTCTGGAACTGGGGCCATTACTACCCTGATCGTTGGGGGAACTGAGTATGGCCAATGGCGGGGCTCGTAAAGGGATATTGATCTCACTCGCAGTTGTGGCGCTCGGGCTAGGCGGATTTCTCGTCTATCGAGCGGTCGCTGGTGCGCCTCCCGGGTCGACTGAGAGTCTCACACAGGACGTCACGATCCGCTGCACCGAGACAGGCGACGAATGGGAAATGAGCCGCGGACGTCTTGAGCAGGCTTTGTATCTGCGTCCTGGAATGCTTGACCCTGCCGAGGGGCTGCCCAATCCGGAAACAGGCACGCCGACAGGATTCCCGGTGAACAAGTCGCGTGACTGGGATGATGTCATCGAGCGGATCAACGCAGAGAAGCGCGCGGTCATGGAGAAGAACGACCGGTGAGCGATTCCCGCCCATCGCTCTCGGGCGCTCTGGACATCTCCCGCCGCGCTTCGCTCGGCGTCATCGCCGCGAGCGCCGCCGGGTTTGCGCTCTTCGGGCCAAAGCCCCGACAGGATGTCCCGAAGGACCGCATCGTCCTCGACTACTGGGAGAAGTGGACCGGCGCCGAGGGCCTGGCGATGCAGCGCCTGGTCGATCGGTTCAACGCGTCGCAGTCCGAGATCTTCGTGCGGTACCTCTCGATCGGCTCGATCGACCAGAAGGCGATGATCGCCGTCGCGGGTCGCTCGCCGCCCGACATCCTGGGGCTGTGGAGTTTCAACATTCCCTCGTTCGCCGAGGCCGGCGCGCTGATGCCGCTGGATGAACTGGCCGCCAGGAGTGGCATCGCATCCACCAACTACGCCCAGGCCGTCTGGCCCATGCTCACGCACCGCGATCAGCTCTTCTCGCTCATCAGCACCTGCGGCACGATCGCGCTCTACATCAACGACGACCGCCTCGCCGAGGCCGGCCTCGCCGATGCGCCCGCGCCCGCGACGATCGAAGAACTCGATGCGCTCAGCGAAGCGCTCATTGAGCGCCGTCCAACGGGCGACATCGAGAAGCTCGGCTTCATCCACACCGACCCCGGCTGGTGGAGCTGGCTCTGGGGCTACCACTTCGGCGGCTCGCTGCTCGACGAAACAACAGGCACCGCGACCGCAAACGCCCCCGAGAACGTCCGCGCGTACGAGTGGGTCCAGTCCTACCCAAAGACCTACGGCTCGCGCGAGCTCATCAAGTTCCAATCGGGCGTCGGGTTCTACGGCACAGCGCAGGCGCCGTTCCTCACCGGACGCGTCGGGCTCACCATCCAGGGGCCGTGGATGGCCAACCTCATCCAGGCGTTCGCGCCCGATCTCAATTACCGTGTGGTCCCCATGCCCACGATCTCCTCCATCGCCGATCCCTCACGCCCCGTCGGGCTGGTCGATGGTGACGTCCTGACCATCCCCGCCGGCGCCCGCGAGCCCGAGGCGTCCTTCGCGTTCATCGCGTGGATGCAGGAGCAGAAGCAGATCGAGGAGATCGCCACCGCGCACGCGAAGAACTCGCCGCTGGCGGAGGTCTCGGACGCGTTCATCGCGGGCCACCCCAACCGCGGCATCACGGCCCACAACGCCATCGCCGCCAGCGATCGCGCGTTCCGCTTCCCCAAGACCCGCGTCTGGCCCCGGTACGTCAGCGAGTTCGACGCCGCGTTCCAGAGGCTGTGGCTTTTGCAGGACGAGCCCGCGTCCATGCTCACCAGCATCAACGCACGCGCGCAGGACGCGCTCGATCAGGCGGCCGCGATGCGCGCCAGGCGCCACGCATGAGCGCCGCGGGCCGATCCAGATTCGCCGGGCTCCTCTGGGTCTCGCCGTGGCTCGTCGGCCTGTGCGTTTTCTTCCTCGCGCCGATGGGGCTCGGTGCATACTACAGCATGACCAACTACTCGATGCTCGAGCCGCCGCTCTGGGTCGGGCTCGACAACTACACATCGCTCTTGAAAGATGATGTCTTCAAGCAAGCCGTCCTGAACACGATCATCTACGCCGCCTTCGTCATCCCGCTCTCGGTGGTCCTCGCGCTCGCCATCGCGGGCCTGCTCGATGTCGACTCGCGCCTCTCGCGTCTCGTGCGCGTGCTCGTCTTTACGCCCACCGTCGTGCCGCTGGTCGCCTCGGCGATGATCTGGCTCTGGCTTTTCAACGGCGACCACGGGCTCATCAACGCATTCCTCCACATGCTCGGCATCAGCGGCCCCAACTGGCTCGGTGAGCGCGGCTTCGCGATGGGGGCACTCGTCATCATGGCCCTCTGGAGCATCGGCCAGCCCGTCGTCATCTATCTCGCCGCCCTGCAGGACGTCCCGCGCGAGCTCTACGAAGCGGGCCAGCTCGACGGCATGGGCCCCGTCCGGCGATTCGTCCACGTCGCCATGCCCTCGATCGCGCCGGCCGTCTTCTTCAACGTCATCATCCAGACCATCACCGCCTGGCAGGTCTTCGCCGCGCCCTACATCATGACCGAGGGCGGCCCGGACCGCAGCACCTACTTCTACTCGCACTACCTCTACGACAACGCCTTCCTCTTCCAGCGCATGGGCTACGCGAGCGCGATGGCGTGGGTGCAGCTCATGCTCATCGCCGCGTGCATCCTGGCGATCTACGCCGTCACGCGCAAGCTTTGGAGCACCGACACATGAGCCTGCGCGGCCCAAACCCCGCTGCCCGCGTCACACGCTCGCTGCTCATGCTCGTGGTGGCGATCATCTTCGCGATGCCGCTCGTCTGGATGGCCGCGACCTCCATCAAGCCCGAGTCGCAGGCGATGTCGCAGGGCCTCAGCCTCCTGCCCGATCCCGTCACCTCCGCGCCGAGTCAGGCGATGGAGAACTACGAAGCCGTCCTCGATGACCCGACCGTCGACTTCCCGCTCTACATGCGCAACACGATCGTCGTCGTGGCGCTCGGCGTATTCGGGTGCGTCATCTCCAGCGTCGTCGTGGCGTACGGCCTGGCCCGCGTGCCCATGCCCGGCCGCAAGCCGCTGATCGTCATCACCATCGGCACGATGCTGATCCCCTTCCCGGTGCTGATGGCACCGCTGTTCATGCTCTACGCCAAGCTCGGCTGGATCGGCACGTTCCTGCCCCTCTACGCGCAGTTCTGGCTGGGCAACGCGTTCAGCATCTTCCTGCTCCACCAGTTTTTCAAATCGCTGCCCAAGGAGCTCGACGAGGCCGCCAGCATCGACGGCTGCAGCCACTGGCAGACCTTCCGCCACATCGCGCTCCCGCTCTCGCGCAACGCGCTGGCGGTGGTGGTGCTCCTGCACTTCACGTACATGTGGAACGACTTCCTCGCGCCGCTGGTCTTCATCGTCGACCGCGAGATGTTCACGCTGATGCTCGGGCTGCAGCTCTACCAGTCCAAGGCGGGCCAGACCCCCTGGAACCTGCTCATGGCCGCCAGCACGATGACGGTGCTGCCCGTTCTGGTTGTGTTCGTCCTGACCAACCGCCTCTTCACCCGCTCGAGCATGTCGGGGGCGGTGAAGGGATAAGTCCCTCCTCCCCCGTCGCCGACGGGGGAGGTGTCTGCGCAGCAGACGGAGGGGGTATGCAAGAAAGCCGTCCCGAGTTCGCGAGCGTCGTCCAAAAATTCAAGGGGACCCCGGCTGTGCACTCAGCAGGGATCCCCTCGACGTACATATGGGAGACGAGATTTGATTGACGTGAGATTCGGTTAGTCCAAGTTGTTCATCTCACGCCAGATGCTGATGAGTTCTCGGATGACAGATCTGCCTGGGAGTTTGTCGAGTGCGAGCAACATGTAGATCACACTCCACGTATATTGGCGTGATTCCACAGGACAAATGTACATATCGGAAAAGAGAACCATCAGAGGTGATAGAGCGATGGTTGTGGACACGGCAGTATTGAGTTGCCTGCTGCCAACAGGCTTATGGGGGTAGTTCATAAAGATCTCCAATTGTTAGGTTGAGTAGAGAAATCTAAGACGAATCGTTGTTGTAGAGAGGCGTTATGAAGTGAGCGTCGCCTAGTTGAACAAGCCGTTCTTTAGAGTGCACCGATACGGCTGGGTCGGGGATCGCTCTGCGTATGCACCTCCTTTCATGCTCTCGTCACCACCCGAATTGATCGCCCTATGAGCCCGAACCCACCGCCAGGCAGCCGCCCCGCGGGCCGTCTAATCGGCTCCGACCCGGCAGGATGGTGTACGGCGAATTATAGGCATTTGGAAGGCGGTTGAAGCGGGCTATCTCCGGCCAGGAAGGCGGGGATGTCGGTTGTGGTTCTCTGTATGTCCACTCTCTGAAGGGGCCTCTTGAGCCTCGACCCCCTCCGTCTGCTCCGCAGACACCTCCCCCGCTGGCAGCGGGGGAGGTGCTCGCCACCCCCCGCCAGCCCCCCTCGCAAATCACGTATTCAATCGCATACAGAAACCCTTGACACGTCCGAAAGGATCTGTCACACTCATGGAAACGCTTACATCCGGGCGCTCGCCCGGTTTCGGACAAAGAACTGGTTCAGAATGACCAGGTCCCGATTGAGAGATCCACACAGGAGCCCGTCATGAACGCCAAATGTCTCGCACTCGCCGCGTGCTGCATCACCATCGCGCCCGCTGCCTTGGCACAGAACCTCGTCCACAACCCCTCGTTCGAAACCATCGTCGGCGGACAGCCCGAAGGCTGGTCCTTCTTCAACACCGCACGCCTCCGCACCGTCGGCGACGGGCTGAGCCCCGCCGCTCAGGTCCGCACCGGCAGCGCCTCCATCGAGTTCCCCTCCGGGACCGACTTCTCCGGCTGCACCACCAACGTCTTCAACCCGAGCACACTCGAGTTCTTCGATCCGCCCTACGTCTGGCAGGGCGGCGACGTCACCGTTCGCGGCTGGTACTACATCCCCAGCGACATGCCCCTCACCGCAAACGCCGGCATCAAGCTCGAGTTCCGCCGCGACAACTCCTCCATCGCCACCGCGTTCGAGGAGCTCTCCATCACGGGCCACACCAACGACGAGTGGGTCGAGTTCGAGATGACCGTGACCGACCAACAAATGATGGACGCCGCCGGCGCGTTCCCGCCGTTTGCCACCAGCGTCACCGTGCTCCCGCTGCGCTTCGGTGCCGCGTCGTCCACGGGTACCGTCTTCTTCGATGACATCGAGCTCGTGCAGGGCGAGGAAGAGCCCTGCCTGGCCGATACCAACGGCGACGGCATCGTCAGCCCCGCCGACTTCAGCGCATGGGTCGCCGCGTTCAACGCGATGAGCCCCGCATGTGACCAGAACGGCGACGGCGTCTGCAGCCCCGCCGACTTCAGCGCCTGGGTCAGCAACTTCAACGCAGGCTGCGACTAAGCCCCGGAGCATCACAGTCTTGCGTCAAACCGACCAAGTGAACCCAAAGTGACCATGGCGCCGCCGACCAACGTCGGCGGCGTCGTGTTTTTCCTGAGAGCACCCGCGCCCCACACCGCACGGAGACGCTGCCCGTGAACCCCGCCCGCCCGTTCCGCCAGATCATCCTCACACTCGTATCGGCACTGGCCCTCGCTCTGCACGCAGCCCCCGCCTGCGCGCAGGCGGTCACCATCGACGACTTCGCCTCCATCGACGACTGGACCACCTTCGCGCCCGAAGGCGTCCGTGTCGAGATCACCCCCGACGCGGGCGCACTCCGCATCGACTACGCCTTCGAGCGTGGCGGCGGGTTTGCCATCGTTCGGCGAGCCGTCGATATCGATGTCGAGGGCAACCACGTCTTCAGCTTCCGCGTCAAGGGCGACGCGCCGGCCAACGACCTCGAATTCAAACTGCTCGACGACTCGGGCGACAACGTGTGGTGGCACAACCGCCGCCGATACACCCCGCCCGCCGATTGGCAGACGCTCTCCTCCTCGCGCCGATCCATCGAGTTCGCCTGGGGACCGAGCCAGGACCGCACACTCCGTCACGTCGCGGGCATCGAGTTCGCCATCGCCTCAGCGACCGGCGGCAAGGGCACCATCTGGATCGACGACCTCCGCTTTGCGCCCCTGCCCGAACCACTGCCCATCGACGCCCCCGTGCGCCTCACCAGCACCGAGTCCGAGCGGGAGATCGTGGCAAACACCCAAAGCCCGATCGAACTCGCGCACACGCCGCTCGACGAGGGCGTCGAGATCCACCTCGGCACACCCCGCCCGCTCGGTGGATTGATCCTCGGCTTCGACAACGCGCAGGCCGACCCCTTCACCCTCGCCGTTCAAGGCCGGGATGCCTCTGGCGCATGGGTCGATCTCGCCGCTGACGTCCGCGTCGAAACCGCAACGAGCGTCGTCACGTTCGACGGCGAATCACTGACCGCAATCAGGCTCGCCGCGCATGACGCTGCCGACGAAGCCGCTGCAGTCAAACGCATCGAGTTCCTGCCCATCGAAGCGCACGAGAACCCCAACCGACTCCTCGAGATCCTCGCAACCACCGGCCAGCGCACGCACCTGCCCGCGTACTACACGGGCGAGCGCACCTTCTGGACCGTCGCGGGCCTGCCGGGCGAGAAGGGCGAGGCGCTCCTCGACGAGAACGGCTCCATCGAACCCGTCAAAGCCGGCCCACGCCTCCAGCCCGCGCTCCTCGTGGGCGGCAAACTCCTCGGCGGCTGGAACGCCGACTCGCGCACGCAGTCACTGCTGAGCGGGTGGATGCCCATCCCAACCGCCTCATGGACGCACGGCGATCTGCGCGTCGATGCCATGTTAGTTCCGGGACTCAATGGCGCATCCAGCGTGTATTTCTCGGTCACGAACACAGGCTACGTAAAGCGGAACGTTTCGCTTGTCCTTGCTGCGAGGCCCTTCCAGGTCTTGCCGCAATGGCAGTTCCTCAACGTTACCGGTGGCGTTGCCCCCATCGCAACGCTCGATGTTGAACCCATGACTATGCACGCTGATGGGGAGGTGATCTTTCGCGCCGATATGCCTGCCACGCGTACCGCGGCCACACACTTTGGCGCCGGCGAGATCATGCAGCGACTTGCAGACGGCACACTCGCATTCAATGAGACCTCCCGCGCTCCGGACAAGGCTCGACTCGCCTCGGGCGCTTGGGTTTACGACTTCACGCTTCCCCCGAGTACGAGTGAAGGCGTCATCGTTACCAACGGCCCGCGTCAAAGCATCAGGAACTGGGGGCGTGAACTGGACAGCATAATGACGGAGTGGAACGAACTGCTGGGCGACTTCTGGCTCGACCTCCCCGATTCCCAGCAGCACCTCGAAGACTCTGTCCGCGCCTCGATCGCCTACGCCCTCGTCAATCAGGACGGCCCCGCCATCCAGCCCGGCTCGCGCACCTACGAACGCACATGGATCCGCGACGGCTCGCTCACCACGCACGCCATGCTCAGCGCCGGACTCCACGACGTCGCCACCG
>MDTD01097597.1_pt1 | contig 19708 bp, 14 predicted proteins | sample 811221 | NCBI WGS metagenome assembly MDTD01 (sample SAMN05326646, study PRJNA326480) | marine metagenome | isolation source: seawater | place: Pacific Ocean: South West | collected 2011 | reverse complement strand
TATGGCGACGTCTTCCGCCAGTTTCAACGGACTGCTGAAGCTGATTAGCCTGCTTCCCTTCCTCGCAGATCTGGAAGGTGATGGTGTTGTGGGAGGAGGTAGCCAGATCATGACCCCGCATCAGGTTGCGATAACAGCAGTGGCCCGGATCGACCAGCAGCCGTTCCTTATTATGGACCAGAATAAAGCTGTTATAGCTGTTGTGCTGATGACCGGTAGCCTGCAAGGTTTCGCATCCTCCCTGCACCGCCAGCACGGTGCTGCTCTGCCAGTGTTGCCGTGCCAGGACCTGACCATTGTCAAAGCCATGAACCGGGGCCAGACCGAGTGTTTCCGGCGATTGACCTTCGCAGGCAAAAGGCAGGGAAAGCACGCTCAGGAAGCCAACCTTATTGATAAATTTGAAGGCGGTCCGGTCACCAGGGCCGTACTGGGCCTGCTCGGCATGCAACTCGTCGAAAAGCCAACGGGCGATGGCCGCTGACTGGGGATGACTTTCCCGGAAACGACGGGCAATATGCAGCATGAGATCAGGGTCACTGGCCAGAATAGCCGATGAATCATGGAAATTGGCCGAGCGCGGCAGATAAGGATCAACCCAGCCTTTCATGCCCTTCTTATAAAAGAGCGAATAGGCGGCCCAGGCTGCATTATTGGCATAGCCGCCCGGTTGCAACTCCACTTCCCATTCTGGTCTGGCCCGGACAAGCGCCTCATAGCTCAGCATCAGGGCGTAGGAGGCATACTGGCTGTACTGGAGAGATTCCCCATAAGTGCCGTCCTTTTCCATGACGATGGTGGAGATCTCAAATTCCTTTCTGGCCTGAGCCAGCATGGTCTCATCGCCCAGCACCGCTGCCGGGAGTGTCAACCCGGCGGTAAGGACGCAGCGCCAGTTGGCAAAGTGGTGTTCCCAGTCAAGCCAGCCTTTGCACAAGGCCGCTGCTTTTTCCCGCAGAGCCACTTCGATCTCCTCCAGTTCCTGACTGGTGAAGAGATCCGAACAGAGATCGTAGACCAGCGAAATGGCCCAGGAGACGTGTGCCGTTTCCAGATGCCCGATGTTGCGGCTGGCCCGGAAAGCCGGACCGACCCATTCGTCCTTTGGCAACCGGCAGATGCTCATGGTCACATCCCGCAGCCAGCGGCCATACTGTTCGTTCTTTTTCAGGGCATAGGCCATGGCTACATCCGAGACCCGCTCCATGACCAGATGCCACCATTGCACGGTGTCATCACGATGAATCAGCCCCGGACATTCCGTATAGCGATCAGCCCGGCCCAGCAACTCCCAGTAGAGTTTGGCTCCGGGAGAGGATTGTCTGCAGGTATGAATCGCCTGCTTTTCGGTTTCGGTAAGAAAAATACTCATAAATACAGATCCAGGTTCCTTAGAAATAACCGCCGTTTCTGACTACTTCGGTGGGCTTCATGCCACTACGCACCATGTTGCGTATACCGTCTTCCGTGCTCAGGATTTTCTCGGCAGCTTCCAGCACCGAGTAGGCGTGTTCACCGGGAACGCAGAGTACGCCGTCGATATCGCCGAAGATCCAGTCACCGGGATGAACGACCACGTCGCCCATCAGCACCGGTTTCTGGTAGTAGTACATCCGGAAACGGCCCAGCATGCCGGCATTGCTGCGGTACTGATGAAAGACCGGGAATCCCTGCTCCAGAATCGCTTCAGTATCGCGGATGCCGTTTACCAGTGCGCCGCGACAGCCGAGACGCATGGCAGCCATGGTCATCACTTCGCCCCAGTGCGCTGTGTAGGTATCGCCGGTGCAATCCCAGATCACCACTGAATCCTCGTGCAGGGCTTCCAGCATTTCGGCCCGCATTTCGAATTCGCCGTCGGTGGTGATATCCGGCGCTCCTTTGATGGTAAAGGCAAAGCCAGCCAGCTTCATGCTTTCCCGCAACGGAGCAAATGCCGTCGGCAGGGTCGCATTGATCTTGAACTCAAAACGCAGCACATCATTGACCGCGCCGGTGTAGAGTTTCATGTAGCGCTCTCGCATTTCTGCGATGGAAACCGGATAGCGGGTCAACGGTGATGATTGCGGTGGTGGAGATTTGGCAGCGTTGCTCATTTCATCATCCAGTTGAGGCTGTTGAAGTTAATTTCCTGAATCAGTACATGCTCAGGCAGCGTCACCACGAAGCGAATAACCCCGGCAACATCCTCCGGACTCAGGAACTTCTCCCGTGGTACAGCCCGTTCGCCCCAATAATCCGTATTGACCGGTCCCGGATTGACATCCGTTACTTTGATACCCAGCTTGAGCACCTGGTCGGCAGTGCCGCTGCTGATGCCGCGGGCTCCGAATTTGGAAGCGCAGTAGAGTGGGGCGGTCGGATTGGTCGATTGCCCGGCAACCGATACCACATTGATGATGTGCCCTTTCCCCGATGGCTTCATGATTTTCAGGGCTTCGCGGGTGCAGAGGAAAAGGCCGGTCATGTTGACATTGACCATACTCTCGTAGGTCGCCAGATCCGTTTCTGCCAGATCCGGGGTCGGCAGGCCGATGCCGGCATTATTGATCAGCACATCGATACCGCCAAAACGCTCGCGGCAGGCCTCAAAAGCCGCCTCGACGGCAGCTTCACTGGTCACATCGCAGGCGTACGCCACCAGACGGTCGGTGGGATGGTCGGCAGCCAGTTCATCCAGCTTGGATTGGGTACGGCCGATGGCAAAGATATTGGCGCCTTCTGCCAGCAACATTGCGGCTGCTGCCTTGCCGATACCCTTGTTGCCGCCGGTGATGAAGATGGTTTTTCCTGTCAGGGTGCTCATAATGATCCTCTCTGATTAAACTTAAGTGAATGAAAGGGTGGTAATGCCAAGGCGATGGGCCTGACCGAGCGCCAGAGCCACCGGGCCGAATGCATGCGGGTCATTGAGAACCGCTGGCGTGTTCATGTAATCGTCGATGGTGCCCTGGCCGGGAGCCAGGCAGCCCCGGCAGGTATGGTGGACAGAACCATCCAGAGCGATGTAGGTCAGGTAGCCATTCAGCCCTTTGATGAATGCCTTCCGCTCGGCATCTCCGAAAAGGCCATGCTCCAGGCCCAGCCCGATCGCATACAGAATCAACCCGGTGCCGGAGGTCTCCACATAGGAATCGTCGCGGGTCATTTCCTGGTGCCACATGCCATCTGCGTCCTGCACCTTCAGGCAGGCTGCCACCAGATCCCGGAAGCGGCTGATGCAGGCTTCCCGGTCTGCTGAATCCGGCAGATAGCACGCCAGTTCGGCCAGTGCGTAGATGCCCCAGCCATTGCCACGGCTCCAGTGATCGTCTGATTTTTTGCCTTCCTGACGGAAATTGATCGACTGGTTCAGCAAGCCGCAGCTCTCATCCAAGAGCAGATCGACAATGCCGATGCACTGTCTGGCTGCTTCGCGAAGATACGTCTCTTCATTCAGGGCCCGTCCGGCAAAAGTCAGGAAAGGGCAGATCGCAAAAACCTGATCGATGAAAACCCGGTTGCGGGGTTCGATCTTCGGATGCACCACCAGCCCCTCTTCACTTTTGGGGGCTTCGTGCAGGAGTTGCTCGGCATACTGCCGAATCTGACTTTCAGCTTCTGGCATCAGCCCTTTCCAGAACAGCCAGGCTGCACCGTTGCCGCCGCAACGATAGTTCTCATAATTGCACCACTCAACCGTAATCACTCTGGATTGAAAGTCGCGAACGGTCTGAAGTGCAGACTCCATCACTGATGAATTGCCTGTCCCTTCTGTTATGCGGCACAAGCCATGAACAGTCACAATTCCCGTGTAATGCCCCAGGCAATGCGTCGCCCGATGCTTGTCAAAAGCTTTAAGCGCAATATCAAGCGTGTTCATACGTCCCCTTCAATTCCTTCAATATGTTTAGCAAACTCTTTCAACTTTTTGACGGCTTCATCAGGATCGATGGAGCTTTCGGGATCGAGATGATTACTCAGACCCAGCGTGCCTTCAAACTGGTGGCCTTTGCCATGGATCGGCACCGCCACTCTGAACTTTTCCTGATCAGGAAACGGCAGGACCACATGCCCTTTCTGGCGGAAATCCTGCAGGAAACCCTGAAAATCAGCGACCGTCCCCCACAGCCTCGCCCCATACTCATAAAACGGATAGCGCTCTCGCAACCTGCCGCTCATATCGCCGGGAGCGAAGGCCATGAATGCCACTCCCGATGCGCTGCCATAGGTGTCGTAAGTCTGGCGCAAAGGCATCTGGATGATGCTGGGACGATCCGGGCTCATGCGGCGGGTCACGTGAATCTCACCTTCCAGGCATTCGGAAAAAGCGACTACCGCATTGGGGAAGATCGTCACCAGTTCGCGCATTGCCTGTTCAATATTCACCAGCAGACTGCGGCGTTGCCCCTGGGCATAGAGCCAGGGGACCGACGGTCCAAGCCGGAGCAGGCCATCTTTGCCCTTGGTAACAAAGTCTCTGGCAATCAGGGTGCGGATCAGATTATGAGCGGTTGTAACCTTGAGGCCTGCCAGGTCGGCCACATCATTCAGACGGATGCCCTGTTCGGATTCGCCTATGAGTTTGAGAAGGTCGAGGCCCCTCAGTAGAGACTGTACCAGATCGCTGCTTGCCATCTTATGTCTTCATCTTTGATGGATTAAAAATCTATTGTTGATGAATTTATTGTATGCGATCTCCTGCTTCAGTGCAAGGCCTTTCTGCATATTTTCCCGACCGCAAAAGCATTCAGAACCCTTTAGAAGAGGAGAAACCGGTCAGTTATCCCGGTTCATCGTTCTGAAAAAAAGAAATTAACAGCTTGAAGTTCAATATGAAGAATATTATTCATTATTGTGAATTATTTAATTAGGAGGACCAGATGAAATACACGTATCTACGAGCAGTTGAGAGTGAACGCCCTTTGGCAGACGCCCTTTTGAAGGGGCTTGAACTGTTGCAATGCCTGGTTCACGAAGGGCCTCAGGTACTGGAGGTACTTGCCAGCCAGCATGATCTGGCCAAATCATCGACTCTACGTTTGCTGGACACATTGGTTGCTACTGGTCTGGTCATCCGGGATCCTGCATCCAAATCCTTTCAGGCCGCGGTTCGCATGGTCCCGATGCAGATGCATTTTCACGTGGAAAGGCTCATACGTGATTCACTCGGAAATCTGGCTGACGCGACTGGGCAGTGTGCGGAATGGTGGATGCCAACTGATGCCGGGATGATGTTGCTGGATCGCGCCACACCCACCAATCGCCAACTCCTGGTACTCGCGAAACGGGGCTTTCTCTATCCCCGTGATCGCCTTGAAACCGTACCATGTCTTGGGCATGTCTGGTTTCGGCAGCAAGCCCCACTCCTGCCGGATGCACGCCAGTGGGATATGAACGGCAGCTTATCTCCCGCCAGTGATCATGAACGTGAAAGTCGTCTGGAGCTGGCAGAAACCGGATATTGTTGGGACCGCATTCCCAACAGTTTTGGGGTGAGACGGATTGCACTGGTCCTGCCAATGGAAGAGCCAATAGGGATTCTCGCCCTGGCGGTGCCCCCCTGGCCAACGGTGGATGATCTTCCAGAACGGTTTGGTTCTGACTTACGGGCCTTTGCCGAAACCATCACGGCTTCTCTTCCTCCAGATTTGACCGCGTCTCACAGGAACAGCCCAACATAAGGAAATATTATGATGTCCACTAAGTCTCCAAATGTCATCCTGATTCTTACGGATGATCAAGGCTATGGCGATCTTGCCTGTCACGGCAACCCGCTTGCGGATACCCCGAACCTCGACAAGCTCCATGCCGAGAGCATACGTTTGACGGATTTTCATGCTGCGCCGATGTGCACACCGACCCGTGGCCAGCTTTTTACCGGTCTGGATGCTGCCCGCAATGGGGCGCTGAATGTCAGCAGTGGTCGCACGTTGCTTAGGTCTGAATTGCCAACCATGGCAGATATTTTCCATGCCGATGGTTATCGCACCGGGCTGTTTGGGAAGTGGCACCTTGGGGATAATTATCCCTATCGCCCACAGGATCGTGGTTTCGAGGAAACGCTCTGGTTTCCCTCTTCTCATATCAGCTCCCTGCCTGACTACTGGGAGAATGACTATTTTGATGATGTCTATTGCCACAATGGTCAGCGTAAGCGCTTTGAAGGGTATTGCACCGAAACCTTCTTTGGTAAAGCCATGAACTGGATGGAAACATGCATCCGGAATGAGGAATCATTTTTTGCCTGTTTACCAACAAATGCCCCCCATTATCCGCTCTATGTGCCAGCCCCTGACCGTCAGGCGATTGAAGCGATTTTCAAAGAGAAAGCAGATCTGTTGCCTGATGAGAAGCACGTACCGCAGCTCATCCGTTTTCTGGCCATGATTTGCAATCTTGACCGCCAGATCGGATTACTCCGCGATTTCCTCGATAAGCAGGGTGTTGCCGAGGATACCATCCTCATTTTCATGACCGACAATGGCAGCACCTTTGGTTCGTGCTATTACAATGCAGGTATGCGCGGTGCCAAGTGTTCGCTTTGGGAGGGAGGGCATCGTGTCCCCTGCTTCATACATTGGGCAGCAGGGCTGCTTGGGGAACCCCGTGATATCGAGGGGCTGACTCAGGTTCAGGATATTCTGCCTACGCTGGCGGAACTGTGTGGATTGCCCCTGCCAGACAGAAAGTACGATGGCATTGATCTGACTCCCGTTTTAAGAGGTCGGGAATGTGTCCCGGAAGATCGATTCGTCGCCATCAATTACAGTCGTATGCCCCGCTTTGACTATCCTACGCCTCATGCACTCTCGGTTGTGCGGAAGGAAGGGGCTGCCGTGCTTTGGAAACGCTGGCGCCTGCTTGAGAATGTCGCACTCTACAACCTTGATACCGATCCCTTGCAGGAACAGAACGTGATTGAAGAATACCCGCAAATTGCTGCTGAAATGCGGGACATGTTAGACCGCTGGTGGGCCGAAGTTGAGCCTCTGGCAAACGAAATCCAGTACGTTATTGTGGGCTCCGACCATGAAAATCCAAGTTTGCTGACGGCTTGTGAGTGGCAGGACGTATTTGTCGATCAGCAAAAACAGGTCAGAAACGGTCGACATTGTAATGGCTATTGGCATATCGATGTAGCAAAAGAGGGGACGTATCAATTTGATCTCAGAAGATGGCCGGAAGAAAGTAAACTGGATCTGCGTGCTGCATGCCCTGAAACGGAACTGTTTGATGGGCATCTTGATAAGGGAGTAGCCCTGCCCATTGCCCGGGCACGCATCCTGGTCGATCGCAGACATTATGAATGCCAGATTGAGCAAGGTGCAGAATCCGCAACTTTTGAACTGGCATTGCCAGCCGGCAGAACCCTGCTCCATACCTGGTTTGATGATGACCGGGGTGAGCCGGTTTGTGGGGCCTATTATGTGCAGGTAACACGCCTGGATTCCTGACTGGAGCCGGGCTGGCAGTATGCCAGAAACGCTTGCATCTTAAAATAGAACAGGCCTCCTGTAAAAACATACAGGAGGCCTGAAAGATCTTCAGATGATCAATACGCTTTTCGGCTTAGAGACCGTAGAAGCTGACCAGTTCTTTGCAGGTCTTGACCTTGATCTTATCTGCCCAGCCGGCCTGACCGAAGGCAATCATGCGCTTCTTGCACTCTTCAGCCATGGCAATACGAGCTGGTTTCAGGTAGTCGCGAGGATCGAACTTCTCTGGAGTCTGGGCGAAGACCTTGCGGATCGCGCCAGTGATGGCCAGACGGTTGTCGGTGTCGACGTTGATCTTGCGGACGCCGTGCTTGATGCCCTTCTGGATCTCTTCGATCGGCACACCGTAAGCAGGTTTCAGATCGCCGCCGAACTCATTGACGATGTCGCGGAGTTCCTGTGGCAGGCTGGAAGAACCATGCATGACGATGTGGCAGTTTGGCAGGCGCTTGTGGATATCTTCGATCACGTCCATGCGGAGCACTTCGCCGGTCGGCTTCTTGGTGAATTTGTATGCACCGTGTGAGGTACCGATAGCAACAGCGAGAGCGTCCAGACCGGTGTCGGCAACGAACTGTTCGGCTTCAACCGGATCAGTCAGATGGCTCTGAGCGTCTTCTTCGGAAAGACCAGCGCCGTGGCCGTCTTCGATACCGCCGAGGCAGCCGAGTTCACCTTCAACGGTGATACCTTTGGCATGGGCAGCCTGAACCACCTTCTTGGTGATTTCGACATTGTATTCGTAGGAAGCAGGAGTCTTGCCATCAGCTTCCAGAGAACCGTCCATCATGACGGAGGTGAAGTTCTGTTCGATAGCGCTCATGCAGGTCTCAAAGCTGTTGCCGTGATCCAGGTGCATAGCGATCGGAATGGTTGGGTTGAGTTCTGCGGCAGCGAGGATGAGGTGACGAAGGTAGGCATCATCGCTATAGGCACGGGCACCGCGGGAAGCCTGGATGATGACAGGAGAGTTTGTCTCCTTGGCAGCCATCATGATGGCCTGGATCTGTTCCATGTTGTTAACGTTCAGCGCGGCCAGACCGTAGTCATTTTCGGCAGCATGGTCCAGAAGGATACGCATTGGTACGAGTGGCATGTGATCATACTCCTTTTACAAGTGGATTTCCCTCCCCTCACCTCACCCGTAAAGTCGCAGCCTGGCGGCACTGCTCCCCTATTTACGGCTTTACGGTCAATTCAGTAAGGGTAATACTTTTCACCAATCCTTCGTCGACGCGATGGCCAATGCCGGTTTGATGAGCAGGTATTATAACGCCGGGGCCCGACATTTCCAATCCGGGTTTAAGGATATCGAATTGGTAGTATTTACCCGAGATCGCGATACTCGCCGGAAGGTTGAATCCGGGCAGGGTTGCCAGGGCCAGAGTATGAGACATTCCCACTCCGCTTTCGAGCATGGAACCAAGCCAGCAGGGCATCTCGCGTTCAACACACAGATCGTGAATTGCCATTGCTTCGGTAAAACCGCCCACGCGTCCATATTTCACATTCATGATGCGGCAGGCCCCGATGCGAATCGCGGTTTCGGCATCTTTCAGGCACGTCACCGATTCATCCAGGCAGATCGGGGTTTTCAGTTCCCGTTGCAGGATGGCATGATCGGCCAGATCCCGGTAAAACAGGGGTTGCTCAATCATGGCCAGATCCAGATCGTCAATCGCTTTGAAGATTTCGATATCTTCCAGATTATAGGCACCGTTGCAGTCAACCTGGAGCGGTGCATTCGGCAAGGCTTCCCGGACTTTTTGCAGGACTTCCACATCCCAGCCGGGAGCCATTTTCAGCTTGATCCGCTTAAACCCGTTGGCCAGGGCGATCTCGATATGCTCGATCAACTCCTCAACCGTGCTGTGAATACCGATAGCTTCACCAGTGGGGATTTCCCGTGGTTCACCACCGAATACCTGATGCAAAGGTTCTGCCAGTTCCTGAGCGTGCAGCGCCCAGCAGGCGGCATCAAGTCCTGCTTTGGCGAAGGGATTGCCGCGAAAGCCCGTTAGCAATTTGTGGACATCTCTGGGAGAATTCAGGTCGCGTCCAAGGACCAGCGGAGCCATCACTTTCGTAATGACACGGAAGGTGGACGCCGCACATTCCGGCATATAGGTGGGTCGGGTCATGGGACAGGTTTCGACCCAGGCGGAAAAACCGTTATCGCTGAAGGCTTTGATCAGGATCGATTCGACATGGGTTTCGACCCCGTAAGAAGTCTTCCATGGGCGTCGCAACGGCAACCGGACATGGCAAACCTTGAGCTTTTTAATACGCATTGTGCATCCTCCTACCTTTAGCCTGCTGGCTGAAGAATAGCGGATCTATTGCCGAATGCAATATAAACAGGCGGCTTTGAAAAGCCCGACAAAGCATAGATGGCTTTTAAAGGGAACGCAGCAAATAGGGGTGTAGACGGGTCAAACGACCATAGTAGTAACTCACCAGCCGTTCGTCGGTGCGCAGAATGTCGGAGATCTGCCGCCGGAGTTTATGACGTTCCATCGCTTCCATGGTTTCGTTTTCGAGTTGCTCAAACAGCTCCATCAGGCGTTCGATATCCTTACCGAGGCGTTGCCCGGCGTAAGGATGAGACGTTGTCAGCAATTTCTCCAGTTCCACAAACCGGAACCAGCGTTTGCCCAGGTGGCGCATCCAGAATGCAGTGGCCAATGCCAGGCTGCATGAAATGCCCCCTCTGAGGTTAAAAGAGGCCAGGGCACCGACTCCGGTAAGAGCACCCATCAGAAATCCCAGCACATGCATGACATACATGAAGCGGCAAAACATCTCTCGTGGACTGTTCAGCTGGGAATCCATTGCCTTAATTCTCCTCGGTGTTCGACCCTTCCGGCTCTTGTTTGATCACTTCTATGCGCGGTCCATTTACGCGCGTCACAAGCACCGCCTCGCCTTTGAGAACATAGCCATCGCGGCTGACAACATCAAGTCGCTGGCCACCGATTCTGGCCACTCCTGAAGGGTGAAGATCGGATAGTGCGACACCGGTTTCACCGATCAGGCTGGATTGCTCTTCATTGTTGTAAGCCGTGTAGCCGGTTGCAGCAGATGCAGAGCCTTTCAGCACTATCGCACCAAACGGGCCAGAACCCTCTTTCGCGTATCGACTCAGGAAAATAATCCCCACCACTCCTGCTACCAGCGTGAGTGCCGTATAGGTCACTGCCCAGACAAAATAATTGGTGTAGTTGCTGATCCGACCAACCCCATTTGGCAGGTCAGGCATGCTGGAAGGCAGCCAGGGTACCATCGCCATCATCAGACCGGTAACCACAAAGAGGATACCGAAAATCCCCGCAAAGCCAAAGCCCGGTATGACAAAAATCTCCAGCGCCAGCAACAGAATGCCGATGGCAATCAGGGCAAGATCCTCGTAGCCGGCCAGTCCCGCCACAAAATGGCCGAAAAGGAAGATCACCAGGCAGATAATCGCGATCAGTCCCGGAATACCGATTCCGGGGGTCTGCGCTTCGATATAGAGTCCGAAGATAAAGCCCATCATCAGGAAAGGTGCAATGAGGGTGATATACTTGGCCAGCTTCTCAGCGCGGGAGACTTCCAGTCGCACCACTTCTGCCCCTTCCAGCCCAATTTCCTTGATAACCGCATCCATATCTTTCGCGATTGCTTCAGCAAAGACCGGTTCCGTCATCGGCTCAATAACCTGGGTTGCTTCTTCAGCGGTAAAAACCAGCAGATCCCCTTTCTTATTTACCACAGTATCGCCGATTCGGACTTCCTGCTGGCGGTCAATAAAAGCGACTGCGACGGATTCCAGATGACGTTTCTCCTGCGCGAGACCTCTGGCCAGAGCCAGTACAGGCGAACGCATTTTTTCATTGATATCATCCGGCATTTCCTGGATACCGTTTGGCCCCAGCATGATGGGGGTCGCTGCTCCCACCTTGCTGCCGGGTGCCATATAGATACCATCGGAACTCAGGCAGATGATCGCCCCCGCGCTCAGGGCATTGTTATTGACATAGATATAGACCGGCACATGAGCAGAGCGGATCATATCGATCAATTCCTCGGTTTTATCAACCCGACCACCCGGCGTATCCATATCAATGATGATGGCGCGGAGATTGGCGGTTGATTTTGCTTCGCTGAATCCGCGTCGAAAAATGTAAGGCAGGACAGTGCCGATATCGGTGCGAAGCGGGAGGATCATCACCTTGCCGGGCGTACCATCCGTGGATGGCGGAATCTCACGCCGTTCACCCTTCAAAACAGGGATGACGTATTTTACCTCAGCATCCTCTTCTTCAGAGGCTTCGGTTTCATCTTTCGCATCCTTTTCCGGCTCTTCTGCCGAAGCTGTGGTTTCCGTCTCTTCTTCGTCCGTAGCCATGACGGGCAGATGTTCATGGCCGGGATGCAGCGGATCGGCATGCATCAACGGTGTATGCGCAGGGAAATGTGAGTGTCCCGGATGGCGTGGATCCTCATGGGCAAAGCTGGCGATCGCCATCAGGCTGAGAAACAGACAGCCCAGATAGCGCCAATGCTGGTAGCGAATTATATCGGCACAGAAAGTCACGTGTCGAAATTCCTTCATCGTTTGCTGCCGCCCAATGTTCCTGCACCGAGCGAAGACATGTGCATGTTGACGTCAGGGTCAGGCGGTCTGCGTGGACGAACCGTCCTGGTCGCTTGCAACTGCGGGCTTTACTGGCCGCGATGGAGCTGCAGGCTGCTCATCCCGAACGAACATTTTGCATAGTAACAAGACCACCCCGAAAACAAAACCGGCTACGAGCATCCTCAGCGAATAGGCCACCGTGATATGTGACATCCGCGATGCTTCTGCTGAAAGAACGAGTTTGGACACTTCCCAGCCTGCAGGAGCGGCAATTGCCCAGGAAATGACACTGCTGAAATTTGCCGGAAATGGCAGACCATCCTTTCGGATCATATCCCAGAACAGGAAACCGATGCCAGCCAGGAAGGAAGGATAAAAATAAAAGATCGAGGGATCATTTTCGATCATCGGCAGTGCGAGCAGGAAGGGGATTGGTGACAGCAGCAGCAATGCGCTGAGCATGGTGATTTTTGGTGAGCGTCCTGCTGCCAGCGCCTTGGATTCATGGCGCTTGAACTTCCGGGTCAAAGATATTCCCAGCAATACCCCACCGATCAGGAATGCTGCCACCGCAGGAATAGCGGTCGTCAGCAGCTCATGCGCTATGAAGTTGTCATCAGCTATAAATATGATGAATAGTGACACCACATAAGCGATCCAGGTCACCCCGATCCCGATGGCACTGCGTCGGAGCACAGTCTGAGCATGCCGCCGAGCATGGACCTGACAACGACTGCGATAGTCTGATGCAAACTGGTAAAGGTTGGACGGCGTGATCTGCTGCGGAATCGCCAGGAAATCTTCCCATGCCTTCTGGGCCCGACGGAACTTGCCCTTCTTCTCAAATTCTACCGCCGAATTGTAGCGATTGATGATTTCAGAGTTCGCCGAATTACGCAGACGTTCGCCCAATTTTTTCCAGGCCGAAGATTCACTGCCTTTGAGAGCCTGTAGCGCGTTGACGATGTTGCCCCAGTCATTCTGCACAACCCACTCATTGATATTCGCCTCAATGGTCTGCGTCAAGGCTTTATCGATCCGGATCATGCGATCCTGTGCTGCCTTATCGCCGGCAGCCGGGGAAACCTCAGAGTTATTCGGCGGCAGTCGGAATTTGACCATGTCCTTGACCAGAACCAGCGCTTCGCTGAACCGTCCTTCCTGAATCGCACGCTCGGTGCAGGCAATTGCTTCATCACGCAGCTCAATAAATTCATCACAGGTCTGTTGCAGGCGCAGGCGACGGTTACCCAACTCGCCGCCTTTCCAGGGATCGACTGTCTCCAGAACTTCCTGAGCGTGGGTAAAGCAATTCATCCCGGCAGCCAGACCTGCTTTTGTCAGCGCATCATCCAGCGACCGTTCGACTGCATAGAGTTCCTGATTGATCACATGGCAGACATCGTCACCAAAAACACGATTCAGATACTGAATATTCTGGGTGAATTTTGCCAGGTTGAAGTCCGCTTTAGCCCGATTGGCTGCTTCCACCAGCATCTGGCGCAGTTCGGACATCATGCCTCCGAAACTGGAGGTCACCTTGAAATCTTCGCTCTCTGAGAGGCATTCCTCCGGTACCATATCCTGTAGCTCAACCGCGATATCGATTGCCTTATCATGGTTGAATACCCGCAGGGACGAGTCGAACTCCATCAACAGGTTGCGTCGGCGCAGAACCTTCTCGCGCCATTCTTTATGAAGAGCCCGTGCTTCCGGGTTGCTGTTGCGGATATTCTCCGACAGATAGCTCAACGCCGTTTCATATTCGCTGAAAGCAGCGTGATTCTTAGCCGTGGTGATCTGATTGGCAGACTCTTCCACCACCTTGATGTCAACCCCGCAACCAGGGCAGTGCTGGAGTCCGACTCTGAATTGGTTGCCGCAATTCGGGCATGTTTCCAGCCCACTGGCACCGCAGTGGATACAGAATTTTGCCGTGTCCGGATTATTCAGCTCACAATTGCGACAGCTCCAGAAGCCTTGGGTCGCGCTGGAATCCAGCATGCTGGTTGTGCCGCCAGCCTGTGTGTTCGGGGCTGGTGGCGGCTCTTCCGGTTCTTCGGTCGCTTCAAAATCAACCAGAAATTCACCAGCCGTGGAATAACGCTCTTCTGGCTTGGCTGCGAGAGCTTTGGACAGAATGGGACCAAGCTTGGGGTCCACATCCTTCTCTCTGAAATAGCGTGGGGACCTGCCTGTCAGGGCGTACCAGATGACTCCTGCCATGGCATAGATATCCGCCCGCACATCTACCGTACTGGCATCGCCCCACTGTTCAGGAGCGCAGTATTCGGGAGTACCCAGAATCGAACCAGCCAGCGTGATTTCTTCAGATTTGGCCAGATTGATCGGGCGTGCCAGACCGAAGTCCACCAGTTTAGGATCAAAATTCGGATTGAGCAGGATATTGGTCGGCTTGATATCGCGGTGGATGATCCCTTTGTTATGGGCATATTCCAGCGCATTCGCCACCTGACGGATCAACTGCGAAGCCAGATCCAGTTTCATTGGGCCCTGCGATGAGACATACCCATGTAGGTTCATCGGCATCGGAGGATCAGAGGGTTTGGCTTTGGTCGTCAGGGTAGGGCCGGGGACGTACTCCATAATAATGTAGTGCCCATGCTCGTCCTGGCCGATATCAAACAGATTGACAATATTAAAATGTCCCAGCGCGGCAATGGTCTGCGCTTCCCGCAGGAACCGTCGTTGCACGGTGCGGGCGTTGTAAGATTTCACTACCAGTCGTTTGATCGCAACATGGCGTTCGAGCTTCTGGTCCAGAGCCAGATAGACCACGCCCATACCACCTGAACCGATCTGCTTGATCAACTTATAACGCCCAGCTATTTCCTGCTCAGTCTGTTGTTCATAACGTGTCGCCGCAGAACGGATACCGGAGTCACCGGCTTTGGATGCTTCAGCTCGTAACGTTTCCAAACGGCTGTCAATTCGGGAGGCATGCGAATTCATAGTTCAGATTCCAGCTGATGTTCAGAAAGCCGTAAGGGCGCAGATCAGTTAGTTAAAGGGGATACGATCTGTGGTTTCCTCTGGGAGGCTGTTTTCGAGCATGAGAAAACCCATAGGTCGGGATAAGATACGCAATGCTTAAGGTAAAGGCAAACAAAGGTTCCTACAATCAAAAGAGTGCCTTCGCTCCAGATTCCCGTACAATCGGCTTCTATGCAGGATTTGAGGTTAGGTCATCTAAGTGGGCTTTCCCTGATGTAACGAGGCGTGATAATTATCACGGTGTGCGCCATAAGAAAATTGGAAATTACTGCCAATCTCACTAAAGCCGCACACAATTTTTAACCTTACTGATATTCAGGATGCCGTTGATGACTGAAAACAAACACTTGGGTGCGTTCTGCGATCACTACCTTGAACATGCTGAAGTTATCCAGGCCTGGTCCGATGGATATATTGGCCATGTTGACAGCCAGGGGAGTCAGGTTCAGCACATTGGAATCATCATTGTGACCCAGAAACGGGCAATCTTTTTCAAGCATGGCTGGTTCAACACTCTGCTGGTCTCTGTTGCCATGAAGGATATTGTCGCCTTGGATCATTCCCATCTCATGGGGAATCACAAGATCTCCCTCAGAACCAGGAACCGTACCTTGTCCGTTTCCTGCGCCAATGATGCTGCCGACCATAAGATCCTGGCTGCCCTTAAAGCCAATCTGCCCCACCTGGCCGCAAGCGAAAAAGTGCTGGTTTAGGCTATCACGTAGCAGGGAGTTGGCGCAAAGGGGTTGGGGTATGGATTTTGGATCAATACGGATCTTAGCAGGCTCAGTGCTACATCGAATAATCGGTGGTCAAAGCCCTGCACTGTGCGTCTTTCGCAGCAGAAGCAACCTTTTCAACGGCCTGTTAGGGCAAGCCAATCGTTGAAATGGCTGTAAAGTTGTGGATCTGTCGTGTATGATATCGGCGTATCGTCACCAGTGCAGTCGTCAGATGAATCTGCATTGGTGGTTAATGTGCTCATATATGTGCAGTTGTGCAGCGTTCATCCGGTTAGTGTTCATAAAGGACGGTTCATGGGGCGAAAAAAAGGTAAAGGCAGGCATAAATCATCCTCGGATGTACAGGTAGGCTTGTCCGCAAAAGCACGTCGTGCACAGTCTCGTAAAGGGGTTGCAAGCCCCACATATGGTCACGCTGGTCTCTGGTGGGAATCTGCCCGCCCGAAAACACTTTGGGCTGGTTTTGCTCCGGTTTTGATTGGCTGTGCCATTGCCTGGGCTGATAAAGGTTTCCACGGGTCCACCGCCTTTTTCTGTCTGTTGTTGGGAATCTCCGTGCAGATCGGCACCAATTATTCCAATGATTATTATGACTTCATTAAAGGATCAGACACCGAGGAACGCAAAGGCCCAAGACGGGCTACCGCCAGTGGCCTGGTCAAACCCGGCGAAATGCTGCGTGCATCCTGGGTCTGTTTTGCCATTACCATCATGAGCGGCACCATACTCGCTGTGATGGCCCGTGTTCCTATGGATCTGCGCTGGATTATCCTGGTCGGTACTGTGATCTGCGTGCTGTGTGGGATTGCTTACACGGGAGGGCCATTCCCCATTGGTTATAATGGGCTTGGCGACCTCTTTGCCTTTTTCTTTTTCGGTCCGGTTGCTGTCATTGGAACCTACTGGATGCAGGTTGGCGCTCTGCCGCAAAAGGTGATTCTGGCCAGTCTCGCTCCCGGCCTTTTTGCCACCGCACTTCTGGCTGTGAACAATTTGCGTGATACCGATACCGATAAAAAAAGCGGCAAGCGCACCCTGGCAGTTTTGCTGGGCAAAGGCTTTGCGCGTATCGAATACATCTCCTGTGCCGGTGTTGGCTGCCTGCTTCCCATTGTTTATGCCCGTATGGAAAACTCCGTCTGGCCCCTCTTGGCTCTGGCTACGGTCTTCCTCGCTGTTTCCGCCATTGGCAAGCTGACTAACCAGGCTGACGCAAATCAACTCAACCAGGTATTGGCTACTACGGGAAAGATGGAGTTATTGTATGCACTTCTCTTTTCACTGGGAGTTGCTCTCAGTGTGATCAAACCCCTTCCTCTTTTGCCTCAATAATACTTACTGCCACTTTTTTGATCTGAGCTGATGTTATCATTCTCCCTCGATGATTCCGACTGCCCCAATCCGCTCCTGCACCATGCCCGGACGCGCCCGGACGACCTGGCCATAGTGCTTGCCGATCGTACCGTGACTTGGAACCAATTGGCTATGGATGTGGTCCGGGCCATACGCAATCTGAAACGGAATCACCTCAAAGTCGGTGATCGGCTGATGTTGAGTGCCGGTCCTTCCTACGATTATCTGGTCGCGCTGCTGGCTGCATTCAATGCTGGAATCACGGCCTGCCCGGTCAATCCCAAACTCCCCTCGGTTGCCTTTTCCCGGGCTATGAAGCTGGTCGACCCTGGCATGGTGCTGACCCGCAGTCAGCTCGGTTCTATTCACGATCCCAATCCTTCGGGGGTCAGAGCGCAGCCATGTCTTGATGAGTTGCCCGATCGCTGGGAACTGAAGGAAGAAGCCACCGTCGTTTTTACCAGTGGCTCTGCAGCCAAACCCAAAGCTGCACTTCATCTGCTCCAGAATCATGTCACCAGTGCCTGGGGGGCCAATCAGGCCATGCCCTTTGTACCAGGTGATCGCTGGTTACTGTCGCTGCCGCTCTATCATGTGGGTGGTCTGGCTATTCTCTTTCGCTGCATCATGTCGGGTGCCACTCTGGTGTTGCCGGATGAAGCTGGGCTTAGTATTTCGCGTCCCCGGCAGGATCTGGCCCAGCTCATCAGACAGGAACACCTTTCCCATCTCTCTCTCGTTCCGACTCAGCTCTTCCGGTTACTGCAATGTCGGCATCTGAAATCTGCCGTCCGAAGCCTCAAAGTCGTTCTGGTAGGTGGTGCTCCGACTTCCATCGAGATGTTGCGTCAGGCTCAGGAAGCCGGCATCCCGGTCTATCCCACCTATGGTTGTACCGAAGCATCCTCGCAGATCGCGACTGCCCGACCGCCTCTGGGTGAGCGGGATAAACTCCCCCAAATGAAGATTCTGCCCGGTCGGGAAGTGACCCTGGCAGAAAATGGTGAAATTTTCGTCCGTGGCCCTGTGGTTTTTGCCGGCTACCTTCAGCCGGATCGTCTCGTCAAAGACATGCGGGACAGCGATGGCTGGTACCATACCGGCGATCTTGGGCGGCTCTCATCCAAAGGATTGCTGAGCATTGCCGGTCGTGTCGATCACATGTTCATTTCTGGTGGGGAAAACATCCAGCCTGCCGAAATCGAACAGGCTATCTGCCAGTTACCGGGCATTACCGATGCCGTGGTTGTTCCGGTGCACGACGACGAATGGGGAGAACGTCCTTTCGCCTTCGTCTCCATTGCTCCAGAACGCCAGAGCCTGTTGGATGCCGATATTCCGGATGAAAGCTGGTTCAATGCCGTCCTGACCCACGTCCTGCCCCGCTACAAAATGCCGGTCGGCTATGCACCCCTGCCCGAACTGGAAAACGGTCACCTGAAACCAAGTCGGCATCAATTGATTGAGTTGGCAGGGACCTATTATCAGTCATGATGCGTCTCGTCTCAGCAATTGCCGTCCTCTTCGTTTGCCTCCTGCATGCCGATGAAGCCATCCCGGCTGATCAGCCTGCGCAATCGGAAACGACGAGTCTTCTGCAATTCGATTATTCCCGGCTTGAACCCGTACCCACCCCTCCGCGTCTCCGCGTGTATGGCGAATACGTCTTTCTCCGGGAGCTCTATTCCCTGCGCCAGGATCGCGACTACCGCATCGCAAAGGAAATGGGCTTTAATGCTGTAATCGAGCGCAGTTCAGAAGCCTTTCCTCTGGCCAGAGAGTTCGGCTTTTATGTCACCGTCGCCAACTGGTTTGGTGATACCACCGATCCCGCATCCATTCAGGAAGTCGCCGAAACCTGGAAAGGCTATCCCCGGCTCATCAGCCTCAATCTTAATGATGAACCCGACTTGCGCGACCATCTCTACAGCGCCCCATCTCTCCAACGGGCCCGTGATACCATCAAAGCCGTTTCGGGCGATCTGCGCACGTCCTTGACCCTGGCTGGTTGGGGCCGCTCGCAGGACAGTTGGCCCGACTATGCCAAAGCTGCCGATATCATCCGCATTGATCCCTATCCTCTTGTTGCCGGCAAGCCCCTCTCCCATGTCTCCGAACTGTTCCGTGATGCCCGGGAAATCGCCCCCGACAAACCCATTATCACTATCCTTCAGGCCTGGGCCTGGGGTGGGGGAGGGCTTCCCTCCCCGGATCAGATGCGCAACATGATCTGGCAATCCATCATGGCCGGAGCTGCCGGTATCAGTTTCTTTGACTGGAATGACACCGTCTGGGTGCAACATCCCGAATTCTGGCAGACGCTCCGGGAAGAAATCCTCTCTTTGGTCCCCCTTTCCCCCCTCCTCGCCGATCCCGAAACCGTCTGGTATCCTCAGATCAGCAACGGCAATGTCCACATGCGGCTGCTCTCAGGCCGTGATGGCCAGATCATTGCCCTGGTCGTCAATCAGGATCATCTCCCCGCCAGAATCAGCATTGCC
>MDTD01055971.1_pt1 | contig 19714 bp, 17 predicted proteins | sample 811221 | NCBI WGS metagenome assembly MDTD01 (sample SAMN05326646, study PRJNA326480) | marine metagenome | isolation source: seawater | place: Pacific Ocean: South West | collected 2011 | reverse complement strand
CTTTTCTTCGGCATCGCGACTCAGTGGCGAACTGAAATCCTCGTCGGCCTTAAATGCAATGAGCACTTCTTGGGATTGAATCTCTATTTTATTCTGCAGCAAGGAATTCCATGCGGCGCGAAACTCCTCTTCGAGCTCAGAGGGTTCTTCTTGCACCACCCGCACTTGAACAAAAATACTGTTTACTTTGTCAGCCTCTTTTTGGGCGAGGCGCCAGGCAGTGGTGAAGGAGGCATTGTTGCCCTCTTCAAATGCCCGAACGGCCTGGGTGTTCGCTTCGGCAAATTGCGCCATGCCCTGTTTGAGGTCTGCGTCGTAAATTCGCACCAAAGCGTCACGTTCTAAACACGCCAACGCGTAATGGCGGCCTTGGTGTTTGTGGGGTTGCCCCATGAGCCGAACCAATTCGCCGTGCTCAAAACGAGAAGATTGTTTGATGTTGGAAGTGAGTTTGATTTGCACAGCCACACTGGTGTTTTTCTTAATGCGCTCCATGGCCCGCACAGTTTCGCTCTCGATTTGTGAGCTCAACTGTTGGGTCAGTCGACCTTTAGCGGCCTGTTCGGCGTCTTCACCACTGTGCTCTGATGTGGCCACCGCAGCGAGGTGAGTCTGAGGCGTACAATCGGGATGGGGCTGATGAACCGGCTCGAGAAAATAGGTCGGCAAAGGGGTGGTGGCACACCCCAAGCCTAACGTGACTAAGAAAAACAAGGAGCCCAAAAGGCTCCTGTATTTTGCACAATTCATCATGCCACTTCTTGGTTAGCGGATTAACCTTCGGTGGGTACTTCAGCGGCAGGTTCGGGCGCAAACAAGTCATCTGCCGCATCTTCTTCGATGGCCCCTAAGTCTTCAGCCAGCGCTTTGTTTTCTGCATCGAGGATGGCTCGTACAAAAATCGTTTTGGGATTGATGCGGTCGGGTTTGCCTTCAGCGTTGACATAATAATATTCTTTATAGCGAACACCCACCATTTTCTTGGCCACCAGCTGCTTGATACTGCTACTGATTTTCTCAGAAAACTTAACCTTCTTACCGGCTTTTTTTCGGGCGATTTGCTTTTCGAACATGGACACGATTTTCTTTTCGAGTTCTTGCGCCACTTTCTCAGAAGCGATGGCCTCGGCCGCTTGCTTCGAGCTCTCAACATCGGTGTCGGCTGCTTGATCGCTGCCTACCCCGGCAATGGTGGCATCTTCTAAGCCGGCGCGTGGGTCGTTGATCCAAACGGGCATTTGATCTTCTTTATTAACTGTTACCCCTTGGCGTTCGGTAGTGGCACAGCCATTGGCCATCACCAAACCACAAATCCATAATCCTAAAACCATTGTATATTTTTTCATATAGCCCTTCTTTCTGGCGCAAAATGTACACCATCGCGACGTCGTTGCAAATCTTGCCTTGAATAACACGCTTGGCTTCTCGAGGGCAAGCGCTGCCCCTACCGAAACAACGCCCCAAGGCCCTGTAATTTAATCATTTTTCAAAAAGGAGGTTCGCCCCGCTGCCGCGACTAATCCCCCCGCGTGTACCGGGCCGCATTGACGATGGACCACAGGTGCAGGGGCAAGGCGATGAACAAGGGAAAAAACAAAATGGCACCGACGCCATAACAAGCACCGGTGAAAGCAAAAAAGAGAAACGCAGCCATGATGCGTCCTTGCACCAGTTGGCCCAAGCCCGGCCAAAAAAAGCTGCACACGGCGGCGATGACGTTTCCTGCGGATCCAACTTTGGACATGACGGCTCCTTACGCGGTTCAGGTCGCACCCTAGCACAACTGTTTGGGCAAAGGCCACATGGGAATGAGGGACCCTAACACCCAATATTTGGGCTTTCTTGGCTTCACCAACCCTTTGATTTATACCCTCCCCATGGATGCAAAGCCTCACATATCCCCTTTAGAACGTCTCTTTTTGCGTTACTTTGGGGAATACCCCGCAACCCAAGACCCGCCCCTCAGCCGGGCTGAATTGGCCTCAAAAATGCGCCCCATCGAGCGCGGCGTGATTTGGCGGGGTGGCTTGGCGGGCTTTTTGTCCGGCTTGGCCGCTGCGGGCAGCGTTTATTTGGCCCAAAAATACAGCCCCGGTTTGGCCCACCACCTTCAGCTCTCAGAAACCATGGTGTTTTATGGGGTGTCGGTTGGGCTCACCACCGGGGCCACCCTGTTCGAAATCGCGTTCCTCTACACCGATGCGGTGAAAGGCTGCGCGGCCATGAGTCGGCTGGCGCAAACCCGGCTGAATCTCGAGCGCGTGGTTTTGCCCTTCCTCAACCAAAACTTGGTGCGGGCCGGCTTGGAACTGCCCAATCGCCATCAGCCCTTGTACGGCATCGACCCTTTAACCGAACAGTCCAAGCTGCGGTTGCTGTTCTTTTCATTTGCCTACAAACTCAAAGTCTCCGCCACCAACCTGTTGGCCAAATTTATCCTGAGGCGATTTTTTCCGCGGTTGGCCGGCCGTACCTTTGGCCGCACGATCATCGAACTGGCATCGGCGCCCGTCTTCACCGTCTGGAACATTTTCCTGTGTCGGCGCATCATGCGACAAGCGCGGGTTCGTGCTTTGGGACCTGCCCTCGTCGATGATTTGGTGAAAGAGTTTTTTTCTGCAGGTTTGGCCGCGGCCTCCGTCGCTGAAAGGCGCGCCCTTTACGCAGCCATTAAAGAGACGGTGATCTTATCGGGCACCTTCCACTGTAATTTGATCCTGCTCGCGAGCCTCGTGGTCGAGCACCTGCACCCTCAAGAAGAAAAGCGGTCGCTCACCGAAACGTTACACCATCTCAATGCTGAGCAGCAGGCCAAAGCATTGGACCTTTTGGCATTCATTCTTGTTCTCGACGGAAAGTTAAACAAAAAGAAAAGAGCGTTCTTTGACACCGTCTTGCAAAGCTTGGGGCACGCGCCCCGCCCAACAGCTTTACAGGATTGCCTCACCGTGGTGGTTCACGGAAAGGCCCTCGGCGCGTAAATCTTGTTGCAACCATGCGCTACTTTTTGGGTTCGAACCGATAATGACCCGTGATGGGAAACGCAAAAAGAATGTCTTCCATTTCGGGTCCGGCGCCGATGTTGTGCACCACCAAATGTCGTTTGCCATCAGCGGATTTCTTTTTCACCATGATGCCAATGTGCGGTAACTTTTTGTTCACCATCCAGGTGACCAAGTCGCCCGGTTGATAATCCATGGCCCGGTCGGTCACTTTTAAACTCAAACCCTTGCGCTCGAAAAAGCGTTGCAGGTTGGGCACGCGGCGGTGATCGATGTTGGTATCTGTCTTTTTGAGACCCCAGTTTTTCGGATACAGTGAAAAATTGGCCTTCATGTCTTCATGGACCAACACCTGTAAATCATGACCCAAAGCCCGATAACTGCGAATGACCACATCGGTGCACACGCCAATATGGGGTGGCACGTCTCCCCCAGGGTAAGCAATGCCGCGGTAGGCCCCATCGTAGGTCACCTGATGTTGGGTGCGCTCCATGGCCGCAGCCACCAAGCGGTCGGCAAACGGTCGCACCTTGCCTGGCTGGGCAAACACCGCAATGGCCCAAAAAAGCACCCAGACCCCGGTAAATAGAGTTTTTCTCATGCCGCGAGGGTACCAACTCTCCCAATTGACCGCAAGGTGGCCCCGTTAGGCCTTTTAACCTATTGAAAGAAGACCATGAGCTGGATAGGCAGCGCCCATCCCCCTGGGCAAGCCGTCCATGGGAGCTCCCAAACGATACAAATGACCCTCACCACGCGCCTCACCTTTTTGATTCTACTCGTCTTGTTACAAGCGCGCACCGGTCACGCCTCCCCGCCCCAGGCCCATCTCTCACAAACCGATGCCGCCCTCACTTTAGATGGCCTGGCCACCGAAGCATTCTGGCAAGACAGCCCAGTCTTCAAAGATTTCTCTGTTTATGAACCCAATGTGGGCATTGAGCAACGGGTGAACGCCGAAGCCAAAATGGTCATCGGCCCTAAAGCGCTTTACGTCTATGTGCGTGTGGATGCTGGCGAGGCCCCCATCTTTGCCCCCTACGCCACGCGGGACGGTTCACCGGGTGATCGTGTGGTCATCCAAATCGATCCTTTCGGTACAGGGCGACGGGGTTATGTTTTTAGGGTGAATGCACGAGGGGTTTTGGCGGACGCGCGCTTAACCCCCGGACGTGGTGCCGACAATGCTTGGGACTCTTTGTTCGATGCAGCCACCGTGCAAAAGGAGAACGGTGCTTGGGCCGCAGAGATTAAAATTCCTTTTCAGAGTCTGCGTTTTGACCCCAAACAAAAAGAATGGCTCGCCCATATTTTTGTTCACAGCTGGTTTCACCAACAAGCCATCTCGTGGGCGCCCATCGATCGTCACCAGAACAATTGGCTCATTCAAGCGGGCCGCATTACCGGTTTTTCGGGGCAACAACCCGGGCGGGACATCGAACTCATGCCCACGGTGGCCACCTCATGGAATCAAGATGAAGACGGCATGCCCGCCTGCGGGTTTGGGGCCAACGTAGGCAGCTTTGAAGTGTGTGGGGCGCAACTGGATTATGGATTGGGCCTCAAATGGGGCATCACTCCGTCCATGACCTTTGATGCGGTTTTTAATCCGGACTTCTCTCAGGTAGAAGCAGACCCTGGTATTCTGGATTTGAATTCGCGATTTAGCATTCGACTGCCGGAACGTCGGCCCTTCTTCTTGGAGGGGGCCGATATTTTTCAAACAGATTATGAAGTTTTTTACAGCCGATCCGTGGTGCAGCCCGACTCAGCCTTGAAACTCACGGGCCGACAAGGAGATGTGCGCGTGGGTGCCCTCTCCGCTTTTGACCCCAGAGAAGACGGGGGGTATGCCGCTACAGAGGTGGGGCGTTTGCAACTGGACCTCGGGGGAAACGCCACCTTGGGAACCATGTTCGTCCAACGTGACGATATTTTTGCGGCTGAGAACATTTTGTCGAACACCGTGGGTGGTCTGGACGGCCAAGCGTTTTTGTTCAAACGCATCAATCTTGAAGGCGAGTTTTTCTTTTCAAGAGTGCACGAAAAAGACACTGACCCTTCTTTGGACGTTGCTGGTAAAGCGAGAGCGGTTTACAAAACAGACAATTTCAGGCTGCAAACCCATTACCGCATGGTGGGCGATAATTTCCGCAGTGATGCTGGTTTTATTCCACGAACGGGATTCCACGAAGGCTTTATCAAAGCCGATGCCTATTACCGCGGCGATGGCTTTTGGGCCCGGAACATCAGCCCGGGTATTTGGACCCGATACAATGTGAGCCCGCAAGGGGAGCGGGAAGATCGGGTTTTTGGAATGAATAACTTTTGGCGTTTTGGGGAACGCATGTGGTTGTTTGGCCGTTTGGAACATTTTGGTGAGCTGGTCCGCTGGGAAATTGATGAAGACACCGGCGAAGAAGGCAGCGTGTGGACGGAGTCTACCGAATTTGCACTGATGTATGGAACCAGCACCCTCCAATGGCTGGATGGCAATGCCGGCATGGTGGTGGGACAAACACCCATTCGCGACCCAGACTTGTTCACCTTGGCCAACCGAGACACCCCTTTTGTCGGGTGGCGTTACGGGCCCCGGGCCAATATTGTTTTGCGCCCCACCCACTATTTGACACTCATGTGCGATTACAATCATTTCATTTTCATGGATGAGCGCGAAGGCGAAATTTTGGGCGAGCAACCTGTGGTCCGCACACAAGGACGGTTTTTCTTCACCCGTAATTTTAACCTCCGCTACATCAACCAGTGGCAGCCCTATAAAAAGATTCTCATCAACGACGCCTTGCTGTCGTATGTCCCCATGCCCGGCACGGTGTTTTTTGCTGGCTTTCGACAAACGGACGCCCTGGACAACAGTGCCCCTGTGGAACGCGCGGTCTTTCTCAAATACAGCGTCCTGTTTTCTTTTTAGGTTTTTCAACCCATGAACAAATCAACATTATTTTCGTGTTGTGAGCCCCATCACACGACGTCGTTTTGCGGATGCACCCACCTGCAGTCCTTTGCTATACTGTATACAGATGGCGGTAGGAGCCCGGTGTAAAAAAGGGCCCGCAAATGGGGATTGTTCACGCAACTTCCCACAGCGAGATACCGATACTGGGGTGAATACCGTCGGGCGCATATCGAGGCGCATCCTAAAAGACGTGCGTCTCTTAGACACGGCAGGAGAGCACCATGAGAAACGAAAACACAAAATTTGTTTGGCTGCGACCCAAGTTTTATTCCACCGACGATATTCCTTTGTCGGCTTGGAGCGTGACCCATGCCTATTTAAATCTCAAACGTGATGAACGCCCCAATTCTTGGGCCTTGGGGGCGGTGGCCATGTGGCAAAAATCCAATGGTAACCTGGCCCATGCTTACGGGGTCAGTTTTTCCCCCATCGAAGACATTCCCACCGTGTTGGTGGTAGGCCGACACGATCATTGCCACATCGAACTGAACAGTGCGTGCAGCCTGCGTCATGTGATGATCGTGGCCCACTTTGATGGCAGCCGACCGGTGATTCAACTGCGCGACCTCAATACGGCACACGGCTTTGGGGTGGGCCGAAAAGAGCAAGCCAAACGGGCCGCCACCATCGATCAAGGTCGCTTCACTTTGGGAGAGGCTGAAATTCGTATCTTCGTTGCCCCGCCCAACGAGCCATTTCAATTTCCCCCCCAATTTTTCCCTGAGTGGACCATCACCTCGCCCCCAGCTGGGGTGAAACCCCGACACGCCCAAGAATTGTTCTCGGCCAGTCACGCAGATGCCGAAGAAGTTTCGCTGGGCGAGCGCCTGGTGCAGCGCCACTGTGAGGCGGCTGAGTTTCACAACGTAGGCTGGGTGGGCTCATCGGTTTTTGGCTTCCGCGACGCTCAGGGGCGCATTCGCTCCTTTCGCTCAGGCAAACTGGTCTGCTTAGACAAGCCCGCCGTGGTGGAAGCCAACTTGGCCCAAATAAAAGACGGGTTGTTGCTGGGCCGCTACCTCCGTTGCGCGGGCAGTGAACACCTGATGGGCTTTAAAGAAGCCTCCCGGGTTCATTGTGTCCTGTTGTTGCGCAACAACAAGTTGTGGCTTTTGGACACAGCCTCCACCAATGGCACCCTCATTAAGAAAGCCAACGGTGCCAAACGCAAGGTCAATGCAGAAAACCCCGTTCGCGCTTTAGAGGTGAATGATGTGGTGGAAATCGGCAATCGTGAACTGAGTTTGGTGTTGCGATAACAGTCCGCGCTCGTCTCCCCATGGGTGCTGGCAGCCGGCAGCAAACGAGCATAACGGGAGGGTCTCGAACGGGGTTTAAACGCTCCTTTTTGACCACATCGAAGTCCCTTGATTTGACGACCCGCTGTAATTGGGACCATGGGCGGGGTCGAAAATCAGGCCAATTCCCGCATAAATGGTCTAAACGATCGAATTTTAACGAGTCAGAACCAATAAATAGTAGAACAAAATCTTTTGAGGCCCTATGATATCGTCTTATGAAACACATTAGTCTTTTCATCCCCTTGGTTCTCATGGGTTGCCTGCAAGCCGAAGTTCATAATGTCGATCTGGACATTGATGAAGATGGCTTAATGACTTCGTTCGAAGAAGAGATCGGTACAAACCCGGAAAATGCGGATTCTGATGGCGATGGCTACGATGATGCTGAAGAAATCGATGAGGGCTTCGACCCCATCGACGAAGAAGACTATCCCTACCTGGGCGAATACCCAATTGCCAGATGTGACCCAGGCGTCACCCCCACCGGACATGCTGTAGGGCAAATCGCAGAAGACTTTGCCTTGACGGACCAACATGGTGAAACCGTCAACCTCTCAGATTTTTGCGGCAAAGTGGTTCTTTTAGAGGCATCAGCTTTTTGGTGAGGCTCATGTCGGAGCTCGGCGAGCGCCCACCAAGAATGGTATCAAGATTTAAAAGACCGCGGGTTCATTGTGATTACGCTCATGGCTGAAAACGGTGCGAAACAAACCCCGTCCGTCCAGGATTTAAAAGGGTGGGCAGACACCTACGGTTTGACCCATCCGGTTGTTGCTGATGCAGGGTTTCAGGTGGCGCTGAGGTTCCTCAGATCCGATCCTGGCTTCACCGGGAACATAGGGTTGCCGAACCTGCAGTTGTTATCACCTGGGCAAAAAGTTGAGCTGATCGACACTTACGTGCAGAAAGAAGACGTTGAAGCATATCTCCCAGAGTAATCCTCTAACACCATCAATGGGGTCTAGATGCGGCGTTTATTACTGACAGGTACCATCAGTTTATTTTTACTCTTCAATCCAAGTCATGCGGCAGGGAAGGCTAAGGATAAAGAAGCCAAACCAAGCGAAGCTGAAACCACGCAAAACGATGAGAATACCGGACCGGACCTGGACATTCCCCCCTCGCCATCCTGGTATGAGCAAATACCCGTCCTCAGAATCAGAGGAGACGAAGGCCAGCGGGTTGCATTTGATGGTCTGAGGTTAAGAACGGGGCTGGGCGTCAGTGACCACACCTTCAGTCAGTCTTCAGACAATTCCACCCATGTGTTTCCACCCCAAGCCGATTTTGCGGTCAGGAAATTCCCAGTTAGCTTCAACTTAGAAAGTCTCGTTTACAAAAATATGCTAGGGGTGCGAATGTCTTCGGGCGCAGCGGGCTATTCAACGAAAATAGGCAATGACGTTTACGACGTCTGGAGAGAAATGTTCAACGCGGCCGTTGTGTATCGGCATACATTCGATTTGAGCGGTCCATCTCATCCAACAGAAAATGTTGAACCCATAAAAGCACCTGAGCCTGTTGAGCGAGCAGAAGAAAAGGAAAGCCCGAAAGCGAAGAAACAATCCAAATCCAAGAAAAGGTCTAAAGCCAAGAAAAGATCTAAGGCGAAGAAAAATTCTAAAGCCAAAGAAAAATCTGAAACAGAGAAAAACGATCCAGCCCAAAAAGATGCCGCTCTCAACCAAGCCCCGACGGCAAAGCCCCGCGCTAACAGCATGACCCAAATAGGCTTAGAAGGGATGCTTGGCTACAACCAAACCTCAAACATTGCGGTGGAATATTCAAACAAAAAGAGGTCGGGTGCCCAGACCATGGACGTCCCGCTCAGTGGGCCCGAGTTAGGTCTTGGCGTTGTTTACCGGATCTATAAAATTAACCTACGGGCCTCCCTCTCGGAAACCTTCGCACCAACACCGGTGATCACGAGCGTTCGTACCCTGCTCGAATATGAAGTCATGCAACTGCCTATCATGGACGCCGTCTTATTGATTCATGCCGATGCAGGAATGGATTGGTCACATTTCGATGTGACCAAAGAGCCAGACAGCACCCTTATCAATACAACCGACAGAAGGTTTAACATGGGTGTCGGTCTCCTCTGGTAAGGTATTTTCAATTGACGGTTCCCAATCCCAACGGCTAAACTATGGGTCAATCCGTGACTAAGGAGCCCCCGTGCTTAATTTTGGCCCCCCCATTCGTCCCAGCTTGCCGCTCGTTGTAATCGGCCTCTGCCTGTCTCTGATGAACGCCTGCGATGAACCAGTGGCCCCTGTGATCGACGAAAAAACGTCGTTATACGAACAACAACAACAAAACATGGGTAATACCGCAGATGCGGGCAGTGACGGCAGCGCTAATGGCGCCTCGGACGGCACGAACGATGGCACTTCGAACGGCACGAACGATGGCACTTCGAACGGTACGAGTGATGGCACTTCGGACGGAACGAGCGATGGCACCTCGGACGGCACCAGTGATGGCACTTCTAACGGCACGAGCGATGGCACTTCTGATGGAAGCAGCAACGGCAGTTCCGATGGCGCGCTCGCTGATGCGGGCCCAGCACTCCAATCTGATCTGCCCGGTTGCCGCATCGGAGACGTATGGGTGGTAAACATTCAATCCGTGCCCGAAGCCGGACAGGGCTGTCAAAATGGTGGAGGCACAGCCCAGTCCGATGCCACCCATCAGCTGACCGTGGCCCAGGGTACGGGCGGTGGGCTCACCGTTCACCTCACCACGCCTTCCTTAGCTCAAACCGATTATGTTTTCGAAAGCGGCGAATTCTCTGAAGAAGATGGTGCCTGCCATCTCATGGCACACGTAGAATTTGGCATTAACTTTCCAAATGACACCGCTGCAGACAATCAGACCACGCAAAGCTGGCTCGGCTACGACTATGACCTGACGGCCAACGCCAGCATTGTCACGGGCAACGGCACCATGACCTCCCGTTGGTTGGCATTTCCCGATGCGAGTAACCTCGATCAAGACGACACCACCGATTTACGCGACCCTTGCAGTGAGCCACTTGAATTGAACGGCACCATTACCGCCAATCAATAACTAAGCACCCAAGGTTAGACCGCAGGGTTAACGCTGTTGAGCAAATAAGTCCCAGTCAGTCCGAGCTTGAACCAGATTCGGATGCTGGGTCTTTTCATAACAAAGCAAGCGTCGCTGAAGATGAATGCCTTCCCATTTTGGGGCATGGGCTTCACTGTTATAAAGCGCGGCACACAGCTCCCAATCTTCGCCTGCTTGTGCCAAGTGCTGGGCCAGTGTCATGCGAAAATTATCGTGGGCATTCAACGCAAAAGGGGCCTGAGCCAACAGCCGTGCCATGTCTCGGGCCGATTCAGGCTGCCAATTCCGTGCCAGTAATTGCTGAAAAACCCGTTCCACCATGCTGCGCCGCACCCAAGGGGTTTCACGCAAACTCGCCAATGCTGGCACGGCGACTTTCAAAACGCGACCATCATCAGGCCCCAAAACGGCTTGGGCAAAACGCAACCAATTCGCATCATGAACCCGGCCTGTCTTTTGAAGATTGGCGATGAACGCCTGCTGCCCTTGAGGGCTTAGCCAAGGGTCGATGTCTGGGTGAAAAAGCGAATCTTCTGGCTCTCTCTGTGTCATTTGGCGACCGAAATACAAAACAAATTCAAACCGGTGCACCCGTTCAAAAACATCGTGTGCCGCGGCGGGTGTGGACTGGCGCAACCAAGTCACGGCTTGTTGATATTTTTTTTCTTTCACCAAGGCCCACCAATCTCGTTCATGGCTGAAGGCCAGCTTCACATCGTAAAACTGATTCACCCTGTTTTTGAGACGCGCCACCTTGTCCCAATCCACTTGCCCCTTGACCTGGGGACGGTGCAGCGACTTGTCCTGCGCCATGCCGTATAAAATTTTTGGATAGATGCGTTGCTCACTGCCCATGGATTTGGCGAACCGGTATTCCAACAAATTTTGGTCGTCGGTATTGATCACATCATTAGGGGGGGCCGTTTGTAGGGTCACGAATTGAGGGTTGGCCTCGTGAAGGGTCAAGAAACCCTCCACATCAAAGATACCACCCAGGTCGTTCAGCGCCGTTTTAAAGGGCTCGATGGCGAGGTTGCGATTCATGAGGTCCACATCGTAGACCTGAGGGTGGTTGGACGCCAAAATCACGTAATCCAAGGACATCAAAGACCACACGCTCACATGGCTAAAATGGGACTTAAGGCTGGCCAAAATAAGGTGTAAGGTGGGCAAATCAATTTCGTACCCTTGAACCCATTGGGCAAAATAACCTTGGTCCTTTAGGCGCTCTTTGACCTTGCCATAAAAGTCTGCCGTGAAAAAACTGGCCACCCCAGCCCGGTAGGGATTGGACGGCTCTGAAACAATAATGTCGTAACGTTGCTTGGACGCCATCAACAAAGCGCGACCATCTTCGAACATGAGATTCACCTTGGGATGTTCCATGACATTAAAGTTCGATTTTTCGGCCATCCTCGCAAAGTCTGCCACTTCTGGTTCCAGCTCCACCACGTCTACCCGTTTCATGCTGGGTACCTGTGCCAACCATCCGGCGGTTTGACCAGCTCCCAAGCCCACCACAAAAGCATGCTCGGGCTCCGGATGAAGCATGGCGCCCGTTAACCCCAACATGACCGTGGTCATGGCATCTTTCCATGCGTTGCCATCACTTTTACCACTGTTTAAAAGGGATAACCCTTCGTGCAAAATCCCAATGGGACTTTCCACCCCTTCCAACTCCACGCGAATGTTGCGCCGGTGTGAGTTCAAACTGGCTTGTAAATCATTGGGGTTATCCGTCAGTAAAAAACTTCGGCTGGCCCCAATTCCAGAATGCCGCCAAACCGCGGTGGGACCAGTGGGAAAAACCATCGCCCCCACTGTAATAACCAACACAAAAGCAATGGGCCCCCATGTGGGACGCTGAGATTGTGGCAAAAACATGCAAATGAAGACGCCGGTCGCCGCGACAATGCCAGCACACAGCTGCCAAACACCCAATGCCCCAAACAAAGGCATCAAGCCAAAACCACCTGCCAAAGCCCCCACCACCGCGCCGGTGGTGTTGGAGAGATAAAGGCTGCCCACATCTCCCGCCACCCCATTGGGTCCCTGCCCGCGTAAGGCCACCACCACTGGAAATTGAAACCCTGCCACCAAAGCTGGTGGTAACACCAGCACACAGGAGACCAAGGACCATCCCAAACAAAGACTGAGAAAATCATAACCCGCCCACATGCGGGCATGATGTGCCCAAAGCGCCAAGCTGTCGCCCATCGCGAAGGGCAGCAATAAAGTGACCCCCTCGAGTAAAAAGGTAAAAACCAACAAAGCAGGAGTGATTCGCTTTGGATTAATTTTTCGGTACACAATGGCCCCAAGCCCAATCCCCACCAAGGCCCACGCCAAAACCAACCCAAAAGAATAAGTGGTCCCCCCCAAGATAGGTGCCGACATGCGAAACCACACCATCTCAGCCACAAAAAAGACGAACCCCGCCACAAAGGCGGCCATCAATGTGAGGGAACGCGATAGCGTGACACCTGTGGACGTATCGGTCGGTAATTCTGCGGTATTGTCCACCGTGGTTTGAGGAAGCTTCGCGGATAACCACATGGCAGACAGCGCAATGGCGCCATTAAAAACAGCGGCGAACCACAACGCGTTTTTTATGCCCACCTGTTCGAACAAATAAAAAGTCCCCAGCAATGCACCCACGACGCTGCCCAAAGTATTCACCCCGTAAAGCGTGGCCAGCCCTTGTCTTCGGGTATCGGTGGCATGGGTCACAAACCGTGCCATGGCCGGCAACGTTCCCCCCATGCAAAACACGGGCACACCCATCACCAGCATTGCCAACAGCAAACGCACACCGACACCAGAATATGCTCCAAAGACCAAAGGTCCGCCCAAGGAAGCATAAGCGCCCTGCACCACCGATAGCAAAAAGGGCGACAAGCCTGCGAACGCTGCAATGGCAAGCTCCAACACACCATAAACAAACAGAGGGCTTGCATGGGCATCGAGGCGTTTTCCCCAAAACCACCCACCTAGACCGAGGCCGCCCATGAAAATGGCCAGAACCGCTCCAGTTGCGGGTGTGGACGCCCCAAAGATCAAACGAAAGGAAGCCATCCATACCGTTTGGTACATGAGCGCCGCAAAGCCACTCAAAAAAACCAGCGGGACGGCGATTCGGAGAGGAGATAGGGGTTTAGAAGATGCCATCTCCTTGTTCATGGCATCTTTTGGAATCCCTGCCAAGAATCGGTCTGCGAAATGGAAACAAAACGCTTCTGAGGTGAAAGGGTTATTCTACCCGCTCAAGCCCGCCAAAGCTTTCAGCAAAGGCCGCATTGCAAAACTTGCCTTTGGGGATATCGCCACCCATGTCTTGGTCAAAACAAACCAAATCGCCCACGCAGGTGTTATCCTCTAAACAAGGGCACTTCATGGTCCCTGCTTTACAACACACGCCATCGGCGGTTTCGGAATTGCCACAGGTGGCGTATTCACCGTCGGTTTGCTCCACACACGCTTCGTCAGTGGTGCAATCGGAAGAAACAATATCCACACCACAGCCCATGGAGAATCCAGCCACCGCCAAGCTGAAAAAGATTGCTGTCATCCACACATGCATTTTGTTCATGATCATCATCCTTTGTAATGCGCCTAAAAGATAGCCTTCATGCCCACCGTGGGCAATACGTAAGGAATATTATTTGGCGTACCAAATCCAAAATCTTCGGGTGTGACCCCAGCGTTGGCCAAATCCACGTAATACTCAAATAGCCACTGGTCCCACACCACCCGCTTGTCAAATCGGAGGTCGATGCGAAAAGCGCCCGTCTTGGTGCCCGTATTGTAGCCATGGACCGTGGTGGTGGGCGTGCCGCTCATGTAACTGATTCGACCGCTGACGGACCAATTGCGCGGTAAACGCTTTCCGCCCACAATCTTCATCACATGGGTGCGGTCGAAATCGTATCGCAACCAACGGTCATCGATGAGCCGTTCACTTCGCCCAAGGGTATACGCCACCCAACCGAAGTACCCTTCTGAAATTCGTTTGCGAAGTAAAAACTCGATGCCGTAGGCCCTGCCATCCCGAGGGACCGTTCCCAAATCAATTTCTTCGCCTTCTTTGGCGCTGGCAGCCGGCAATTCTCCAGGTGGGCTGTCCGGAATGGGGTTTTGTAAGCTTTCAAAAGTGGGATTCACCGTCAACTCGAAGAATACCGGATCCATGTGGTGGTAATAGGTTTGAAATTTGAATTCAACATCGTCAGACAGGTCTATTTCTGCCCCCACCGTACTCTGAATGGACCGCAACAGCCCGTCTTCAATTCCCGAATGGTCCACCCCCGGAAAGGGCAAGAAAAGTCTGGGAGGCTGATGGTACAAACCCACCCCGCCGAACATCCAGGTGGTGTACGGCATGGGCTCGTACAATCGATAACGCGCCGTTAATCTGGGGTCAAAAGTAAACGCTTGTTTGTCACGGTGATGATAGACGTCGCTTCGGGAGCCACCCACCAACAGAAAATCATCACGGGGCATCCACTCTGCTTCAGCGTAAAGTCCGCCTTGCACCAACGTGCCTGCAGCTTGCTCAAACACTGAGTTGAACAAGGTCACGCCCAACCCCTCTTCGCCTTCAGGAGCTTCATTATAAGAAGATTCGCGATAGAGCACCTCGGTGCCCATGTTCAAAGCCAAAGACTCTGCCATGGGCAGACGCCAAGTGGCGCGCGGGTGAACGATGGGCGACTCCACCCCGTAATCCTCACCGTCAAAACGGGTGCGATCGTAACCCAGGGCCACCCGGTAATCCCCGTAGTGGTCCGCACTTCCCCTTCGATGACGTAAATCCAAGCGATGAAAATCCATGCGAAACAGTTCTTGCAGTTCTTGCCTCACCAAACCGGTGTTTTCGTCGATCTCACCATCAGGGTTGTCTCTTTCTAATTCGATTGAATCGGCTGCCCCGAATACATTGAGTGTCCAATGGTTATTTTTTGGCCCATAGTCCAGCCGGCCTTGATAATCCCAATACCCCAAGCTGAAACCCGGGGCGATGAGGCTCAACAAAAAGGCGGGATACCCATAACGGCCCCCCAACTGTAGAGTCACACCAGAATCGCCCAGCACATACTCGCCAAAGACACCGGTTTGAACCGCATTGATGTCAATTTCAGTGGTGTTTTTTTGCACGTTGAGCAGTTGGCTTTGCCCGTCCACAATCCCGGCGGTGTATCCCCCAAAACGTAAAGGAAAAGCCCCCGGATAAAAATCAATGCTGTCGATGATACGTGGGTGAACCACGGTGGGGCCCGGCAGCAAATGAAATAAATAAGGCAATCGCATGCTGTCGAACAGAATTCCGGTAGAGCCCGGGCTGGACCCACGAATCAAGGGCAACGGTAAAAAAGCACTGGTCTCGGTCATGCCCGGCAAATTGGTCACAGCCCGGTAAGGGTCTCCAAAAGTACCTGGAATGTGCCGCATCTCGTCACCGGTGAGGGTTTCGCGCACGGTCTCGGTTCGGATGCGTTTCTTTTTCACCCGGGTGACGTAAGCATTATCACCCGTGTTGGCCAAGTCTTCGTCGCGGTCCAGCAACAACCGCACCTGCAATGCCTCCCCTTTTTGGGGCACCAAATAAATTTTAAAGTGACCGAAGCCATCCGCGTAGATCTTGACCTCCATGGAAGCTGCCGGCGTATCCAAAGCAAAACGCCCTTTCGCATCGGTGAGCAATGAACGTTGCCCCTGTGGTGTCGTGAAAACGATCTCTGCAAACGCCACCGGCAATTGGGTGCCTCGTTCTAAAATAACGCCTTCCACGCGCGCAGGAAATTTGGGTTTGGGTGGGGATTCAAAGGTTTGTGAAAACTCTATTTTCACTGGCACGGGTGTGCCTTGGTAAAGGCCGGGTTGAAATTTGAAATCCCGAACGGCTTTCAACACCGCCGCATCGAAAGGCTCGCCCATGGATTTGATCAACGCCACTTCGATCACGTCGCCCTGCGCATCCACTTGCAGTTGCACCACCACAGCAGTGGGCGTCTCCACCCGAGGCGCACCTTCCGGAAAAGGAATGGCCGTATCGACCAAAGCCACCGGCGGTTGGAAATCTAATGACGTCCCTGCATCTGAAGCAGCATTTCCCTGGGGCCCTGCATCAATCAGCATATCGCTGTCTGTGGCTTCATCATGAATCCCGGCATCCCCCATGGCAGGCGCAACCTCAGTTGCATCCATACCGCCATCTTCCCCAAGACTGGGTAAGGCGAGGCCCCACGAAAAAGCACAGCAGAGGAGTGGGAAGAAAAAACGCCGCACTTTTACCGCCAAACCATATAAAAGCCGGCATAAGGCGAGGTGTGCCCCCACCACTGCCACATGTCGATGGGACGACCGGTTTCAAGATTGACACTTCCAGTGAGCCCACTTTCAGAACACTGCACGTGCTGAGATTTAACGCCCAATAAAGGCCCCACCGAAAAGTAAGGGGTGATGGGCGCAATGTAGGTCACGTTGAGATTGGCCGCTGGACCATAGCCGTAACAGGATGTGATTTTCTGTCCCACGTCAGCCATACGGCTCCCCAACGCTGTCGTTTGGGCTGCGAAAGCAGCTTCTTGATCTTCCCTATCGGTGGCCGGTGACCCTAAAATGCCTGCGATACCCACCCCAAAAGACAGCTTTAAATGCTGCACCAAGCGAACCTGGGTGTTTAAAAATGTGTTCCAGACCAACCCCCCAAAAGGCGCCTGTTGATCTTGAGGCGTGCCAATACCAGCGGCACCGTAAGTGAGCTGAACCCCCAGGGCCCAATCAGCATCCAGTTGATACGTCGGCTCAAAAGTCAAACCGTTCACCCAGTGTTCTGGCGCAACCCCGTGACTGAAGCGATACTCAGACGCATAGCCCACGCGCAAACGAAACCCTTTTTTAGCCCATGCATTTTTTGCTTTGGGACCGAGTAAGGTGCGAAAGGTACGAGTCTCGGTTTTTGATTTTTCCGGTTGTGCCACCACCGGCGGTTCGTTGGCTTCACCTTGTGCCAATGACATACCAGGGCACAACAATCCTATCCATACGACCACCCACCAATGTTTCATGGGCAGGGCCAATCTGCGGGTGGCGCTGCGCGACAGTCCCATTCGTTATCCTCACAGGTGATACCCGACCAACAACCTGCAAGCCCAAACACTTGAAACTCCCCACAGCTCGCCGATTCATCAAAGGGCAGCACCAATAAGTCATCCCCCACACAAATGGCATGGGTGTAATCCATGGGTTCCTTTTCTTTATCCTCAGCCAGCCATTCGTCTGTTTCAGGGTCACAACCGGGTGGTGGCCCCCAATCCGTCCATCCATTCAAGCACATGAATTGCTCTTCTTCTGTTTCGCCCAATGGAAAGAGCGGAATGTCTTCGTCCAGGGTGGTGATTTGGCAATCATTCAATTCACCGCTGTCATTCTTCGTGAGGTTTTTCAGCAGTGAAAAACCCGTGGGCGGTGTGTCGCAATTCATCGCGGGCAGAAAATTACCGTCCAGCTGGTAATCACCTTCCACATGCATGAGTCGCGTCTGGGGCTCTCTCAAATGATAAAATGAAGACGCCACCAGACGATCCGAGACCCATTGCATTTCGTTGTCCCAATCCTCTTCGCCTTCTTTGCCCTCGCTACGGCCCTTCCCCCTTTGTACGCCAACGTCAAGATTTAAAAAGCCGTCATTGTCCGCATCGGAGAAAACAACCACAGCCGCGTAGGCCGCGCGACCATTCACATCGCCCACCACCACATTAAATGGCGGCAGCGCATCCAAGCCTATTTCAAACCGGGTCACATCAGGTTCAAGCGTGATTGAATTAGCCACCCATTCACCGGACAACAAAAAAGGGTCGGGACATAAATCATCTAAAAGCCCTTGGGCTTCAGGCAGCAAACACACATCGGGCACGTCAACACTGCTCACCCAGTAAATGCTGGCAACCAGGGGCACGTCATCAAGCGCATAATCCAAGGTGTCACTGTCAAGGGTGACTTGGAGCTTGGTTTCTAAGTCCGGTGCTGCGTCCGGGGCACTGATTCCGGTGCCGCACCCCCATACGCCCAACAACAATAACAGGTATCGCCAAACGAATTTAGAACTCATAATGCAACCCCAACTGGGCTTGCACCCCAAAAATGTCTGTCTCCGTGTCCGCCACCTTTTGTCGGGTCCAAGTCGGGCCAATGGACATCCGTGATGAAAAGCCAGCGCCGAGTTTCAATCGCAGCCCCGTCTCGATGGATGCACTGGGCCCCATGGACCAGTTGGTGAAGCGGCCGAGTTCATCACCCAACCGAATGATCTGATGGTGCGTCGCCACCTCATAGACCCCTAAAGCCCCAGCGGTCATTTGCCCAAACCATACCCCCCGCCTCAGCTCCTTTTGAAGGCCCAAGCCCACCTCGAAAAGCTGGTGGTAATGATCGAAACGCCAGTTGTCATTGCCGGTCACGGCATCACCAAAAAGCACGCGACCGCTCAAACAAAGGGGCAGCTCTTTGAATCCGTAGTCCAATTGAAAAGCACCCGCCACAAACGACCCACGGTCGGCAGTCACTGCAGTGGCTGATGCAACGCCCCCATTCAGGCCAAACGCGCTTTGGGCCCCCTTGGGGTCTGCCACATTCACCTCACCCCATGCAGGATTCAAAGCCGCCAAATAAGCGAGGCTAAAGGCCATTACCCCCCACCAACGGGGTTTTCTTCGATTCATGGGGTTCCTTGCTCGTTGATATTCTGCTCAGGACAGCCATTGAATTTGGCCCTCTAATTCATGAACGAAACCATGGCGAAACTCAAGTTTATGCGGATGCGCCCTCTGGCCCTCATGGACAGGTCTTTAAACCCTGTGCAAAAAGTCCTTTATTTTTCAACCATAAACAGAGTTACGGCCTGAAGCATCTGTTTTTATTGCGCTTTAATGGTGCAAAGGGTATAACTACGTGCTTGTAAAACCCTATGCAAAACAGGACTGCGAAGGAGCTTATTTTGCCCAAACCACCTGCACAATTTGGCGGGGCCTCAGCTGGCTGGGGTGTGGGGGGCATGATGTGCCTTTTATGTGCCTCTGCGTGCATCACGGTGGCCACGGCTTTAACGCCTTCTCCAGAGCCTGTTTCACATCCGCAAACGCCCGAACTGGATCAACAGTTTTGGAAAGTGCTCCAAAGTGGTGATTACGAACAGATATCGTCGGTTGAAATCCCCATCAAGGCCGCCTATCTCGAGCAACCCAGAGACCCAGTCCTCGCCGCCAAGCTCGGATTTTTACACGCATGGCGGGTGACCGAAAGAGCCAGGCTGAAAGAAGTGGGCCCGGACATTACGGACGATCTCT
>MDTD01149496.1_pt1 | contig 19717 bp, 18 predicted proteins | sample 811221 | NCBI WGS metagenome assembly MDTD01 (sample SAMN05326646, study PRJNA326480) | marine metagenome | isolation source: seawater | place: Pacific Ocean: South West | collected 2011 | reverse complement strand
GGGGCCGGGTACCCCCGGCCCCAGGCCTGTGGTTTTTCTCCTACACCGTAATTTTACATCCCCTTTTGAGATGAACAAGGCCCCGCTCAGGATCACATCGGCCTTTTTAGCTCTATAAATCCGCACACGGCAAAAAATCCTGAAGGGTTTAAGAAAAAAACTGCCGCAGATAGAAGGCAGATTGATGGTTGGTGTTGACGGAAACATAGGTTTTTGCAATGATATCATTTTTTAACAGCCATCACAGAGACCCATGAAATTTTTTTCCGTCAGAACAAAACTGATATTTATTCTCAGCCTGATCCTGCTGTCCGGCTTTTTTATTACCAACCTGATTTCCTACAAGGCGTCACGTGAGTCACTCAGGGCGTCCATCATTGACAGCAGCCTGCCCCTGGCCCGGGACAACATCTACTCGGAAATCCTTCGGGATCTTGCCCGGCCGATATTTGTCTCATCACTGATGGCCAACGACACCTTCCTCAAAGACTGGGTCCTGGAAGGTGAAAAAAATCCAGATCTGGTTCTCAAATACCTGCGGGAGATCCAGGAACGCTACGGGTTTTTCTCCTCTTTTTTCGTATCGGACAAAACCGGATATTATTACCACTTTGAAGGGGTTTTAAAACAGATCCGGCCGGAGGACGACCATGATGTCTGGTATTACCGATTCAAAAGGCTGAATGCGGAATACGATCTGGATGTGGATACCAATGAGGCGGCAAAGAATCACCTGACCATCTTCATCAATCACCGCCTCACCGGCTACGGGGAGCAATTCCTGGGGGCTGTCGGCGTGGGGCTGGATTTTGACCGGATCGCAAATCTTTTAGATCTTTACCGGGAAAAGTATGGCCGCAACATATACATGGCCGATGCCAACGGGGTGATCCAGATCCACGAAAATAAAATCCATGTGGATAACACATCTTTGCAGGAAATCCCCGGCCTGGCGGGCATCGCAGACCAGATCCTTGCCGCCAAAACAGCCCCCACATTTTTTGAATACGACAACGGCACGGCCAATATACTGCTCACCAGCCGTTATATAAAGGAACTGGGCTGGTATCTTCTGGTGGAGCAGGACGAAACCCTGGCCCTGAAATCCATTCAGAACACCTTTGTCCAGAACTTCCTGCTCAGTCTCCTGATCACCTCCGCCACCCTTGTCTTTGCCGTTCTCGTGATCAACTATTTCCAAAAGCAACTGGAGGTAATGGCCACAACGGACAAACTCACCAAGGCATACAACCGCCGGGAGTTCGAGCACAGGTTTAACTTTCATACCCAGAACAACATCCGGAAAACCGCTGATATCAGCCTGATCCTGTTCGACATTGATCACCTTAAAACCATCAACGACACCCATGGGCACCTCTTCGGCGACCGGGTCATCCAGACCATTGCCGCCATTGCCGCAGACACGATCCGTGAAGGAGATATGCTGGTCCGATGGGGCGGCGATGAATTTGTCCTGCTGATCTTCAGCGATACGGATCAGGCGGAACGCATTGCCGGCCGCCTCACCGAAGCGGTATTTTCCCATGATTTTTACAACGGCAAACCAGGGGAAGACCAACAGACACCCGTCAGCATTTCCTGCGGTATCACCTGTTACCGGGAAAAAGACACCCTTGAAATGCTTATTCACAGGGCGGACGAGGCCCTCTACGAGGCAAAGAAATGCGGCCGCAACTGCATACGGACTCAAAAAGAGCCGGCCGACAACACCCCCATGTCGGGAAAGGCCTCCTAAACCGGGACCCTAGCCTTTCATCACCGGTTCGATAAGAATTTCCAACCCTGCGGTTCATGGCATCATCCGATGACACCGGGCGGGATTCCCCGTAGCCCACGACCCTCAGCCTCTGGGCCGAAACGCCGTTTCGTACGAGTTCATCTTTCACAGCCATAGCCCTGCGCTCAGACAATTCCTGATTATAGGCGTCCCGGGGCGCATCTCTAATATCTCATGTATAGAAAACATCTATGCAATCGTCTTTTCAAATAGGAACTATCAATTTTACATGAAAGACTGTGTTTACTACGTTTAATATTTTATTATGATTTTACTGCAATTTCGCAGTAAAAAAACCGTTCTTTACCATGTTCTATAAACAGGTGAAATGGTGTCAAAAGCAAAAGATAGTACTTTGAAGTTTAAAATGGGGATGGTCAAAGTTAAATGAGTTTGACACGCAAGAAAAAGAGGCCATTGGCCTGCCCGACACTATCGGAAGAACCAAAGGATAAGCAAAGATCGAAAGCAGATATCAAACTTCCTGACTGGGATTTTGATGATGAATTTGACGGGGGGGATGAAACCTGCGGCAGAGTTATAGTCAATTTGCATTTGTATATCAGAGACCAGGAACCCGGAACCAGGATTTTGGTCATATCACGGGACCCGGGTGCGCCAGTGGAACTGCCCGCCTGGTGCCGTATGACCAAAAATGTACTGAGTAAATCAAAACACCCGTACTATTTAATTACCCTTAAACCGCATTTAGCAAGGAGATGAACATGTCCAACACCTTTTGTGTAACAATTACCCATTGTAAAACAGACCCTGACAAAGCCACGCTTGGATTCGTTGTGGCCAATGCCGCCCAAGGCAGTGAAAAAGAGACCATGGTATTTTTGAGTTCAGACGGTGTATGGTGTGCCGTCCCCGAAGAAATGGAAAAGGTGGATGAAGGGGCTCCCTTTGCACCGCTTAAGGATCTGGTTGAGAAATTTATCAAGGCCGGCGGCAAAATATATGTGTGTACGCCCTGCATGAAAAAACGTGGGATTTCAGAAGACAATCTCGTTGAGGGCGCCACACCAGCAGGCGGTGCAGCCCTGGTGGAATGGCTCTCTGAAGGTTCCCCGAGTGTCGCATATTAATGACAGAATTCAGGAGGATCATGCAATGAAAATCGATCTGAGTGAAATTACCCCGAACGTTGTTTTTGATGGCGGTGATCTGGATTGCGGTTCAGGATTGATCCTTCTGATTCGTGAACACATGCTGAAAACCCCGGTTGACGGAATTCTTGAGATGCGAAGCCGGGAGCCAACCGTGGCGGACGATCTGCCTCCCTGGTGCAGAATGTCAGGCCATGAATTTCTTGGTGAAATGCCAGGGGATGGGTTTGCCCGGTATTTTGTTAAACGCGGGACGGATAAAAAAAAGGAAGAGGAATCCCTCAAAGAGGATTACGATAAGGCCAAAAAGTATGAGTGGCGGCTCCGGGCCCGCTCTCACGGACATCTGAAATCGACGGTGTACAGTCGAAACTTCTCTTTTGAAATCGGCCAGCCTGCAAGTTTTGAGGAAAAAGATCAACAGCCCTGTGCTGTGGAATATCTTTTTGCGGCGTTAGCGGGTTCACTGAGCACGGCATTTTCAACGGAGTGCGCCAAAGATAATCTGGAAGTTGATGACATTGAGATTTCACTTAGCGGTTCTTTGCACAATATTCTTGCTCATATGGGGCTTGAAGAAGGTGATCCTTCCGTATCGGCAATTGAGCTAAAATGTTTTGCCTCAACCTTTGATGATGAAGATAAGGTCCGCGCGGCATGGGACAGGACGGTTTCCCGTTCACCTGTCGCAGCCACTCTCACAAAGGCTGTTGATCTTCAAATAAAACTGGCATTGGTGTAAATAATGAGTTTAGAACAGGCTTTTTTAACAACACAGGTGGGCTCCTGGCCCCGTTCCAGAAAGATGCTGAAAGCATTGCGGGGATACCAGAAAGGGACTGTTGATAAGCGTGAGTATCTTGCCGTGGCGGAAGATGAAATCCGCAGAACAGTGGAACTGCAGGAAAAAGCGGGGCTGGATATTCTTGTGGACGGGGAACATCGCAGGGAAAGCTTCTATGCCTTCATAACGGATAAGGTCGCTGGTACGCAGCTCATGTCACTTGCCGATATGCTTGACTATGTTGAGGATAAGGCAGAATTTGAAGAGATGCTGCGCACGATGGATATGCCGGCATCTGCGGTTAAAAATCCGACCTGTACAGGTAAGTTGTCCCGGCGGGAACCCCTGGCGCTTGATGACCTGAAATTTTTAAAGCAGCTAACGAATAAGCCTGTAAAGATCACCCTTCCCGGACCATATCTGTTGACGCGTTCCATGTGGGTTACGGCACTTACCCGCAAAGCCTATTGGAATCACAAGCGGATGGCCAATGATATCGTAAAGATCCTCAGGGAAGAACTCATAGAGCTGCGGGACAACGGATGTGATTTTGTTCAGTTTGACGAACCGGTCTTAACCGAGATTATCATGTCTGAGGAGTGTGAGCGACGAACCTTCATGTGAGCGACCCTTGCCACCCGCCGGGATGCGGGTAAGGAACTGAAATTTGCAGCGGATCTGATCAATAGAATCGTTAAAGGAATTGACGGCATACGGACCGGTGTCCACATCTGCCGGGGCAACTGGAGCAAGCAGGAAGAGGTGCTGTTAACCGGAGACTACGCAAAATTGCTGCCTGCGCTTGAACGCATGAAAGTTGACCAGTTCGTTCTTGAGTATGCAACGCCAAGAGCAGGAGATATTGACGTGGTTGGAGGTTCTCTTTCAGACCGGGAGTTGGGACTGGGCGTTGTCAATCCTCGTACAGACGATGTGGAACCCGTTGATTACATCATTGGGAAAACCGAGAAGGCATTGGCGTATTACCAACCAGAACAATTGTTTCTCAATACAGATTGTGGTTTTGGCTGCTTTGCCAGCCGATCCGTAAATGTTGAAGAAATAGCGTATAAAAAATTATGTTCCATCGTAGAAGCCTCCCGGATATTGAGGAAAAAACACGGTTAACAGCTTTAGCCAAACCCCAAAAGGAGCGCCGCCATGGGCACCACTTACACCATCCATCCGGTTGTCATGGGTACCAAGATCTTTGACAAAAGCATGATGACCTACCAGTACAACCAGGGCAAACCCTTTACCATCCCCATCTTCACCTGGATCATCAAAGGTGGGCAGAAAAATATCCTGGTGGATACCGGGGAGATGAATCCCATCCGGTCCGAAGACCGTGAAGCTGCCATCAACGCAAAGATATATACCTTTGAAGAAGGGCTTGCCCGTCACGGCCTGAACCCGTCAGACATCGACATTGTCATCCATACCCACCTGCACATGGATCATTGCGAAAACGACTATAAGTGTGAAAACGCAATATTTTACGTCCATGAAGCGGAGCTTGCATCCGTTCACAATCCCCATCCCCTGGATTACCGGTATCTGGAGGACTACATCGATGATGTGGAGGAGAACGGGCAGATTTCAATCGTTAAAACAGACATGGAAATCGTTGACGGCATCCGGGTGGCGCACACCCCGGTCCATACCCGCGGCGGACTGACGGTGTTTATCGATACTCCCAAGGGGACGGCGGCCATCACCGGGTTCTGTATCATTGATGAAAATTACGATCCCCCGCCGGAAATCAAAGGCATGGAAATGGATCTTATTCCGCCGGGCACCCATGTGGATGTTTATTCGGCCTATGACATCATGGCCAGGGTGAAGGCCCAGGCCGACATCCTTATTCCTCTGCATGAGCCCCGGTTTGCGTCAGTTGACTGCATCGGCGGCTGACATTAGACCCCGCCCCGTTTCCTGGGGGGGATTTAAAAATTTCGGAATAAAAACAAGTACTCCGGGTATCACCTAATTAGTCTTACGATTCCCGAATGGAAGGGATAGGTTTGATGCCTTCGGCAGAATTGCGTTCTGCCGTTTCACATTTTCACCATCCGGTGTTGACCGATCCCTGACACAACGCTTTCAAAGGAGATACTTATGGCCGAAAAATCCACAGATAAGAAAAAACAAGTCCCCGCATCCGAACGAACCACCTGCGAAGCCACCCGGCAAATGCTGGAAAAAGCCAGGCGGGACGGGGTGATTCTTGATCTGGACCGCGGGTACGACATGAAACCCTGCCCCATCGGGGCGGAATCCGCCTGCTGCAAACACTGCTATATGGGCCCCTGCCGCATTAACCCCAGAGACCCGTATAAAAAGGTAGGGGTATGCGGTGCCACCATCGACACCATCTCGGCCAGGAACTTCGGCCGGAATGTGGCCACGGGTTCTGCATCCCACAACGACCACGGCCGCCATATCCTGGAATTATTCAGGAGTGTCATTGAGAATAAAACCAAGGATTTTTCCATCGAGGATACCCAGAAACTGGAACGGGTGGCCACTTCCATCGGCATTGAGGTGGAGGGACGCGAAGTCTACGACGTTGCCAAAGAGCTTTGCGACGAACTTGAAAAAACGTTTTCCAATGTGGACGGGGAAATGCCCTTTGTAAAACGGGTGCCCGAGGCCACCCTGGAACTCTGGCGCAGGGACGGCATCGTTCCCAGGGGTGCCATGATCGAAGTCATGGAGCTGATGAGCCGCACCCATATCGGCTGCGACCAGGATTACACCAATCTGATCACTCAGATCAGCCGGACTGCCCTGGCAGACGGCTGGGGCGGTTCCATGGTGGCCACGGAGCTGTCGGACATCATGTTCGGCACCCCGTCCCCCACCCTGGCCGATGTAAACATGGGGGTACTCAAGGAAGACCACGTCAACATCATTGTCCACGGCCATGAGCCGGCAATGTTTGAAGGTATGTTGGCCGCCGTCCAGGACAGCTTTTACGTTGAAGAGGCCAAGTCCAAGGGTGCCAAAGGCATCAACCTGGTGGGCATGTGCTGTTCCGGCGCGGAAATGATGTCCCGCCACGGGGTGCCCCATGCCGGTAACTTCGGTTCCACCGAGGCGGTTATCGTTACCGGTGCCGTGGATGCCATGGTAGTGGATATCCAGTGTATCAAACAGGGGCTTGCGGAAGTGGCTAAATGCTATGACACCCACCTGATCACCACCAATCCCAGGTGCCGTATCGAAGGGGCGACCCACATTGAATTCCACGAGCATGAACCCAGGACCTGCACCGACCAGATCCTTACCAAGGCCATTGCCCGCTACGGCACCCGTAAAATGCCCGTGGAAATCCCCAAACAGATCCAAAGCGGGGTTCACGGATTCACCCACGAGTATATCGAGTACATGCTGGGCGGCACCTTCAGGGGCTCTTACTCCCCGTTGAACGACAATATCATCAACGGCAGAATCCGCGGGGTGGCAGGGGTTGTCGGCTGTACCAACCCCAAAGTCCAGCAGGATTCGGTCCATGTGCCCCTGGTCCGTGAGCTGATCAAAAACGATGTTCTGGTGCTGCAGACCGGCTGTTCCCAGATCGCCCTGGCAAAGGCCGGCCTGCTCACCCCGGAAGCAGCCCCCCTTGCCGGCCCCGGCCTGGCAGAGGTCTGCGAAACCGTGGGCATGCCCCCGGTACTGGGCCTTGGTTCCTGCGTGGACAACACCCGGATTCTCATCGCGGCCTCGGCCATGGTAAAGGCCGGGGGGCTTGGCAACAGCATCGCCGACCTGCCCGCCGCCGGCTGCGCCCCGGAATGGATGAGCGAAAAAGCCCTGGCCATCGGCCAGTACTTCGTGGCCTCCGGGGTGTTCACCGTATTCGGTGTGGGATTTCCCACCATCAAGGAGACCAAGTTCCACGACCTCCTGTTCAACGGGCTTGAAAACCAAGGCTACGGCAAATGGGGCACGGGCAAAGACCCGATGGAAATTGCCCGGATGATGATCGCCCACATTGATAAAAAACGAAAAGAACTCGGTATTGACAAAGCAAGGGAACGTGTCCTTGTGGACATGTCCGACAGGCGGGATATCGCCTAACACTTTTATTTTACCCGTTGGAAAGCCACCCGTCACCCGGCGCCGCCGGATGGCGGGTGGCTTTTTTTTAAAGGCATGCCAGGATTACAGATAGGGTGCCAGGCCCCGGGGAAACCGTTCAAAACGACTGATTTCATCTTCCAATCTTCCGGAAAGGCGCACCGGACAGCCGGATACCGGATTTTCCCGCGTCAAAAAGCCCTGTGCAAAGGCCGTGACGGCATCTCCTTCCAGCAAAATTCCGGGATGGCGGTTGTCTCTTTCAATGACCACGGTCTTGTCTTCAGTCAAAGAAATGTCCTCAAAGGGATAGATGCGGGAGGCCTTTGATCGGAGGGCAGAAGCACTGTAGGTGAGCTTCAGTTTGAGTCCCTCAACCCGCTGCTCCAAGGGCCACAGCCTGGCCGGGAAAAAAATCTCCGGCTTTTTCATCGATACTTGCCAGTCCGTGCCCTGCTCGCCCCGGGCGTCAAAAAACGGGCGTATGGCCGCTATGCGGTTCGGCTCTCCCGATAGGCTCATAGAACGGATATATCCGGTCTGCGTTACGTCTTCCCAGTTCTTTTTCACCAGTTGGGCATTGCGCCGCCGGGCTGCGGCGGACTGGAACTGATTCCGGAAGGTAAAAGAACAATAATTGATGGGCAGGGGAATGTTCCGGTCCAGGGCATGCCGGATCAGGGTCAGGGCAGCCATTTCAGTGTCCAGCACCGCCACTCCGGGCCCCCGGATGAACCGGTATCCCCGGCGGATGAGTTTGGGGGCATTAAACGGGGTGCACCTGATCTGATGCAGATTCAAAAAATTCACCCCGGCTTCATGAAGTTCTTGCAGCATAGGCTTGGTTTTCTCCAGATCTTCAGGAATGGCCGGGATTTCAACGGTGACCACCGGTATGATGCCCACTGCTTTTTTCAGGCTGTCCAATTTATAATCACGGGCGGAAAGATCAAACCGGATCTCATTGAGACCGCAGTCCCTAAGTCCTTTGAGTTTATCCCCGGTAACCAGGATGCCGTTGGTATACATCCAGGTATGAACCGGACGCTCCGCCTGTGTCACCAGGGTGGACAGATAGTCTGTGACCCGGTCATAGTTTAATAGCGGCTCTCCTCCGCTGAACCCCACCCCGCCGATACCGAACCGGTTCACATAAGCTGCGAAATCACGGGCCGTGTCAAATTCCACGGAACTGGTAATGGGTGGTCCCTTGTCATTCTGGGCAGACGGACAATAAAAGCAGTTGGCATTACAGATACCGTTAATAAACAGACAGGCCCACTTCCCCTCACCACAGAGGGCACACCCCGGAGAAATAGCATGTGTAAACAATTTGGTATCGGAAAACCGCCACCCGGCCGGGGAGTCGGGACGGTTAAAAATATCGGCGAGCAGTTTCCCCCGTTCCTTTTCCGCCTCTGCCGCAGCACCGGGCGACAACCACGCCATATCATCATACACACCGGGGAACTCCCTGCGTATCCGGCGGATATACCGGTTTGTTTCAGCGGACGCCATATTTCTGTTTTCTCCTTCTGCTAATTAAAAAATGCCGGCCGGACCGGGGCCGGCCTCATACTGAAGGGGGTGGGTATTGCAGAATGAGTGCCAGTGCCGCCCCAGCCCAAAACCACATAACAATTTGAAATGATGATGTTTTTCGAATATGCAGAAATAACACCGCTATATTTTTCCCCTTGAACAGAAAAGAAAAAGGAATCTTTAGTTCCTATTTTTGATATTAAGGAATTTTCAGTTCCGTTTTAAATCTGTCAAAAATGGCCGTTTCCAGCGTCATTGCGCCCGCTGGGTCCGCCACCACCCCGGTGGCATATTTTATGCTCACCTATTTGGTTTGGACGGCCTGAAAAAAATCTTTTAAAAGGATGGCGGCAAGTTATGAAAAGGAACCCCTGTCTGACCTGCGGTGCCTGTTGTGCAGTATTCTGCGTCTCTTTTGCTGAAGATGAAATTGATACCTTCCCCGGCGGGGCCGTGCCGGCAGATTTGACCGAAATGCGAAAACCCGGGCAAAGAATTATGCGCGGCACCCTGGGCAGCCATCCCAGATGTGAAGCCCTGGAAGGCCGTGTTGGGGTCAAGGTAAGTTGCCGGATCTATAAAAACCGGCCTTCCACCTGCCGAAAATTCGGTATTGCCTGGGAAGGCGGGCAGGGCAACCACCAGTGTGACCGCGCCAGGGCGATGTACGGATTCTCCCCCTTTTCCCCCTGGTAATTACCCGACAAATCGAATATGCCGGCCTTAATTCGCATCTTCCCAGTCTTCGGTTTGACTGCGGCGGCGTTTGGATTTATTACCTTTTTTCTTTCTTGAGAACATATCCGCCAAATCTTCATCACTGAAGTTTTCATCGTATTGGTCTCTGAATCTGGGATTCTTTACTTTTCTTCTGCGTCCGTTTCCGGCCTGCTCAGGATCATACTTCCCCATGGTGCCATCCTCTTCTCATTCTGCTCATCACGGCGGTTCTCTATGCGTACCGGCGGACATGCCGCCTGTTCCGGGAATTTGATTAGCACCTTTCATGCCATGGCACAGCCCCTTGCAACCTGCGGTCTAAAAACAGGAACTTCCAGGCCCTGTTGGCATCTGCCGGCCCACACATGTTCCGGAACCCCGCCCGGGGGCAGAGCCCTGTGAACATAAAGGTGCCGGCCGTTCAGGGTATAAATTTTGCTACATTCCACAACAAACGGCAAATACCAGAATTGTCAGGCCCTAAAATACCGTTCACATCTAAAAGGATATGGCAATGGATCCGCTTCAGGTTGAAAAATTCAGGACGATTTTGATGGAAGAGCTGGACCGACTTTTGGCACAGGCCAGTATCAGCCGGTATGAGCTGGCCTCGGAAGATCACCAGGCCATCGAATACCTGGATAAAGCCACGGTACAGGCTGACCGGGCCATGCGGCTTAGAATCAGAACCCGCGAAAGCCGGCTGATTAAAAAACTGCGCCTTGCCCTGGACCGGATTGAGACCGGGACCTACGGGGAATGCGATCTTTGCGGAGAGGATATATCCTTAAAGCGCCTGGAAGCCCGGCCCGTAACCACCAAATGTATTGATTGCAAAGAGCAAGAGGAGCGGCAGGAGGCCCTTTCCCATTAAGCTTGCCTTTTCCGCCGCGAAAGCATACAGTGAAAACGAAAAAGAGAACTTAAAATTCTCATTTCGACGTATTGGCAGACATTGATAACAGCATCACTGAAAATGTGCAAAAAAGGCCGGCCCCCGTGAAAAAACTTCACTTCATCTTAAAAGAAGCCAAGGATCTCGGGGCGATTCGAGACCACCTGGCCCAGGTCTACAATGTTGATTCAAGCCTTCTGCTGACCGATGCCCTGCAGATTCTCAGGGACAGCCGGCATGAATTTGTCTTTGCCGACATTGATACCTTGCGCCAGGCTGCGGCCGGCAGCAGTTACAAGGCGGTATTTCAGACGATCGGCCTGGTGTGTCCAAACATCAGTATTATCGTCCTGGCCCCGCCGGACCAATTGACAGAAGCGGTTAAAATCGTCAACGAGGGGGCGGATGCCTACCTCACTTACCCCCTGGTTTCCGAAGAAATCCACCTGGTGATCAACAATCTGATCGAACAGACCCGGGCGGAATCCGAACTGGACTATCTAAGAGAGCAGGTATGGCAGGAAGATGAATTTGATCTGCTCCAGACCAAAAGCCCCACCATGGACGCCGTGTTTGAAAAGATCCGCGCCGTGGCCTCCACCAAAAGCACGGTGCTTCTAACCGGGGAGACCGGGACCGGAAAAGGCTTCACCGCCCGTCTGCTCCACAAACTCTCCTTGAGAAAAGACGAGCAATTCATTGAAGTGCATTGCGGGGCGATTCCGGACACCCTGGTGGAAAGCGAAATGTTCGGCCATGAAAAAGGGTCATTTACCGGTGCCATCAGACGGAAGCTGGGAAAATTTGAAATTGCCAAAAACGGGACCATTTTTCTGGATGAAATCGGCACCATCACCCCCTCCGCCCAGATCAAGCTGCTCCAGGTACTCCAGAACGGCAGTTTCCACAGGGTGGGCGGCCATGATGCCATTCAGGCGGATGTCCGCATCATCTCCGCCACCAATATAGATCTCAAACAGCTTTGCCAGGAAAAAACATTCCGCTCCGACCTGTATTACCGCCTTAACGTATTTCCCATCGAACTGCCTTCCCTCAAAGAACGCAAAGAGGATATTCCCCAGTTGGTGGAACTTTTCCTGGCCAAACTAAACACCTTCCACTCAAAAAGTATTTCAGACGTTCACCCCCAGGTGCTGGAGGCGTTTTTGAGCTATTCTTGGCCCGGCAATATCAGGGAGCTGGAAAACGTCCTGGAACGGGCCTACATATTGGAAAAGACCCCGGTACTCAGACCGGAAAACTTTCCCGTTGAACTGTTCACCTCACAGCCGGAAACCGTTTCCGGAACCATCCATGCCAATCAGACCCTGTCCCAGGTACGGAAACAGGAAATGGACAGGGTGGAACAGATCTATCTTGATCTGCTCCTTAAAAAATGCCGAGGAAAGATCAATGCCACGGCTGCCGCAGCCGGAATAACCACCCGGCAGCTTCACAAACTCATGAAAAAACACGGCCTGCGCAAGGAAATCTATAAATAGCCGCCGTGCATCTGGCCTCGCCTCACCACCCAGTCAAAGACAATCCCGCCTTCAGCAGTCCCGCAGGCTATCTGTGCCCTGAAGAGAAAACAATAAACCGTCCGGAACTCCTGTCCGCCAGGGACACCCCCTGATCGAAGAGGATGGGTTCTCTTGGCTCGGCTGCGGTGATTGCCGGCCGCAAACCTGCCCCTTGACTTTCAGCATAGTGTCATATAACAATATGACACTATGGCTATAGATATTCATATTCAAAAGGAATCTCCCTTAAGTATCCGGGAGCAGCTTAAACGCCAGATACGTCTTTTGATTGAGGGCGGGCAGTTGACACCGGGCAATGCACTGCCTTCGGCCAGAGACATGGCCGCTCTGATCAATATAAACCGGAATACCGTCACCCATGCCTACAAGGAACTTTCCTCCGAGGGCATCCTTGAAATCATACCCGGCTCCGGCACCTTCATTAGAAAAGACATCGATCATAAGCCCAAAGCGGCATTAAATAAAATTTTTGATGATGCCCTCCAAAAAGCCTTGGCAACGGGGTTCAACCCGGACGAAATTTCAGAACATTTTTTAAACCGCCTGCTCACCATGGCACCGGATTATTCCGGAAAACAGGTGGCTGTTGTGGACTGCAACGACGAGGTGGTCAGCCACCTGTGCGGCCTTATTTCAGAACGGACCGGGGTCCGTGCCACGGGAGTCCTGATCCAGGAACTCGAACAGGTAAACGACCAGGCATTGGCGATACTGGAGGATGCAGATCTTGTGGTCTGCGGCTTCAACCACCTTGAGGAACTGGATGCCGCCGTACCGGAGTTGGGAACCGAGGTTGTGGCGGTACTTCTCCAGGTGGACGCCAAGGTGATCAATTCATTTCTCAGCCTGAAAAAAAATACAAAAACAGGTTTTGTCTGCGCCAACCAACGCAGCACCCACACCCTATACAACAGCACGTATTTCACAGGGAATAAGGGGCTGCAGCGTATTCTGGCAGGCTATGACGACTCGGAACAGCTCAAAACCCTGATACGGGAGTGTGACGTAATTTTTGTAACGGAATTCATCTTCCACCGGGTGGCGAAGATGGCCAGGCCGGACCAAAAGTTTTTAAGGGTAAGCTTTACCGTGGACCAAGGGATAATGGACCTGATCCGGGAAAAACTCTCAGGATGAGGCAGGACATTTTTTCACAACAGGGAGGAAGATAATGGATGATTTTTTGAATAAATACATCACCAGGTATGACAAATGGCTGGCGAAAAAAACAATCTCCTTTTCTTCAAAAGTGATCCCTGTGGGGGAATCTCTCACTGCCGTAAAACAGGTGCTGCCCTCCCAGCAGGCGGAAAAGATTCTGGAAAATACAAAATTAATCGCCCTGGCCCGGTGCCTCTGCCGGACCCGGTACGACAACTGCGACAAGCCCCGCCATGTGTGCCTGATTCTCAACGAAAGCGGTGAAAAATGGATCGCCCAGGGCAAGGCGGAAAAAATCAGTTTTGACCGGGCAAAAGAAGCGCTCAAAACCGCAGAGCAGGCCGGACTGGTTCACATGACCCTGCACATGCCGGATCACGAAGTCTTTGCCTTCTGCGCCTGCTGTACCTGCTGCTGCCACGATCTTCAACTGGTGCTCAAATACGGGAAGGACTATATCCTGAAAAAAGCGGACTATCTCGCCACCGGCGCCCCTGAAGGCTGCACGGGTTGCGGCGCTTGTACGGATCGCTGTATGTTCGGGGCAAGGCGGCTGGAAGAGGGCTCCCTTCAATTTGCCCCGGATCTCTGTGTGGGCTGCGGGCTTTGCGTCAGCGCCTGCCCTGTGGGAGACATAAAAATGGCGAGGAGTCCGGGAGTCGCACCCGGCTGCACGGATTTAGAGTCCGTGTGATCCCATCCGATCCACCCCCCGCACCAAAAAAAGAGCCTTAAAAGAGCGGTACAAAAAGACCCGGGCATTATACGTCAGAACACGTTCGATTTAAAGCAGGACATTATATTTTCTGTGGTGCCCCCGGCCGGGACCCTGCCGCAGCCGGGGAACACTTCTCTGAAAAAGAATCAGCTCTGCTTGTTCATCTCTTCGTTTTCCGCCGTGGCCTCCTCCACAATGCTGCGCAGGGCAGATGTGGCCTCATCGGTCAGCGGCGTGGGTTTATGGTTGGCCAGAATGTCGGCAGCTTTTTCAGCGGCCTTTTCAGCCATATCTTTTCCGCCTTTACCCATCCAGCGGTCATAATTGTTCCGCTCGATAATATGGGGCATGGAGGGAAGGGTACGCATATATTTCATGGTGTGAGCCTGCATCAGGTGATCGCCGCCGGGTCCTACCGACTTGATCGTTTCCAGAGCAAGGGTCTCGTCATCCACATGGATACCCTGCATCACCTTCCTGACCATCTTGAAGATGTCATTATCTATGACCAGCTGGGCGTAACTGAAAATCAGCCCGGAGTCCAGCATGCCGGCGCCATAGATCAGGTTGCTTCCCGCGTTGGCGGCGCACATGGCGGTCAGGGTCTTTTCATGACCGGCCTGTGCATCCGGTAGTTTGGCATCAGCCTATCCACCGGCGGAAAAGCTTGGCAGCCCGTACTTCTGGGCCATCACCGGGGCGGCGGCGTTGAGCATGCCGCACTCCGGAGACCCAACCGGGGTCGTGGTCAGCTTGAGATCGAACATCAGGGACGAGCAGCCGTAGATCACCGGCGCACCTTTAACGGTGAGCTGGTGCAGCACGATGGCCCCCAAAATCTCACAGTTGTGAACCACCAGGGACCCTGCCAGGGTAATGGGGCCTGAGGCCCCGGCCATGACCATGGAAATCAGGTTGCAGGGAACCCCTGCCCGGGCGCAGGTCATAACACCGGTGCAGCAGTTCACATCCAGGGTCAGCGGGCTTGTGGGCGAGCAGTTGATGGTCAGGATGGGCCGCTCGCGCAGCGCCTCTTCCCCACCGGCGATGGCCTGGGCCATCTTGATGATCTTGCCGGCACGCCAGCCGTTGCCCGGACCGTAAACCGTATGCTTGGCCGTATTGGCAAATACGGTTTCCGCCTCCCAGACGGGGGCCACGTTGTCCGGGGCATCACCTGCGGTCAGGGACCGTTCGCAGACGTTGACCTCTTCCATGGCGTCGGTGAGCAGGGCGGCCTTGCCCACATCCTCGCACATGGAGGGGCGGACACTGCCGTCGGTTTCCATAACGTTGACTCCCTGGCCGAAGGTGCAGAAGTTGACCCGTTTGCCTCCCAGGAACACATCATGTTTTGGATCGCGTCCGTACTGAACGATATTCGGCGGGGCCGAACGGATGCAGTCCTCAACAAGATAGGCCGGGAATTTAACGATTTTCGTTTTCCGGTCAACAATTGCACCACCCGCGGACAGAATCTCCAGTGCTTCGTCGTCGCCGACGTAAAGCCCTGTGGTCCTCATGATCTCGAGGGTGGCCAGGTGAATTCTTTCGAACTCATCATCTCCGAATACCGAAAAGCCGAAGCCGGCGGTGTTGCAGATTTCGGAGAAAATCGATCTTGATTCCATTGATTTCACCTTTACTTAATGGGTTTAAATTAGGCGGCATTTCTGCCGCGTTTTGGGATTCATGGGTTAAGCGTTTATGTTACAGGCTCCGGGACCGTCAGGTCCGCAGCCCTTTCCGATTCTGTTATTTTCTCAGGGGCCTGCCCGTGGGCCGCTTTCAGGTCTTTTAAGAAAAAGTACCCGGCACCGAACATGATGAACATCAGAGGAAATGAGGTCAGCACCGCCACAGCCTGCAGGGGTTTAAGTCCCCCGATGAACATGAGGCTGACCGCTGCCACCCCGTTGATCACGGACCAGAACATCCGGTTCCACCGGGCAGGCTCCTGTCCCACGGGCAGCTCACGGGTGGAAACGGTGGCCAGCACGTAGGAGGCGGAATCCAGGGTGGTGGCGCAGAAGATAAACATGAGCACGATGAACAGGGGCAGCATAAGCTGGCCGGCCGGCAGCATGGAAATCAGTTCTGCAATGGTTTTAGCAGGACCGTTGGCATCCATCATGGACGTCATGGTCACATCTCCGAACAGCTCCACGTGGAGGCCGTAGCCGCCGAACACCCCGAAAAAGAGGGCACAGCCCAGGGGTCCCCATACCAGGGGGGCAATGGCCAGTTCCTTAAGGGTTCTGCCCTTGGAGATTTTGGCCAGGAAAACCCCCAGGAAGGGAGCTGCCCCCAGCCACCAGGCCCAGAAGAAAATGGTCCAGCCCTGGGGCCAGCCACCGCCGCCGATGGGGTCGGTGTTCAGGGCCATGCGGATGGTGTTCTGGAAGATCAGGCCCAGGCTGTTGATAAAGGTATTCAGGATAAAGGCGGTGGGGCCTGCGAACAGCACAAAGCCCATGGCGATGAAGGCAATGGCCAGGTTGAGGTTGCTCAGGCGTTTGATGCCCTTTTCCAGGCCGAAATAACAGGAGGCGCAGAACAGGCAGGTCCAGATAATGACCACGCCCACGTCCATGGAGAATCCGGGTTCGGTTCCGATGAACTTGGCAATGGTGGCCGACAGCATGGGCGTGCCTAAACCAAGTACCGTTACCACATTGCCCAGGATGGCGAACATGATAAGCAGGTCCACGACAGTGGAGAACCACTGGTGTTTGCCCAGGTGGCCTTCAAAGGTGGCGCCGATACTCAGCCGCTTGGTTTTCCGGTTGTAGTAGGAATAGGCGATGGGTACACCGAAGACGCACATGATGGCCCAGGGTACAAATCCCCAGTGATAGATGCCGTATGCCGCAGCCCATTCCCTGGCAGCGTTGGTTCCGGCTTCCAGGCCGAAGGGGGGGGATTGCAGATAGTACACCGGCTCAATAAAGGCCCAGTAGATCAGGCCGGTACCGATACCGCAGCAAAAGAGCATGGCGATCCAGGAAATATTACCGAATTCAGGCCGCTTGTCTTTGCCGCCCAGACGAACGTCCTTGTAAGGGCCGAATACCAGCCAGAGCAAAAACCCCACGGCACCGACCCCAAACAATAAGAATGACCAGCCCAAAGGGCCTGTAAAAAATTTTCTGATATTGACCAGCACCTCAAGTGCCCTGTCCTGGAACATCACGATGGGTATACAGGTAAACAGGGTCAGTGCCAGGGCTGAAAAAAACAGCACCGGTTCGGTTTGGAGTGGTTTTGCCGCTTGCTCCCGCTGCATGGGTTTCTCCTCTTTCTTGTTCATGGATTAAATGGGTTATGGGTTTATCTATCACCCCAGATCTACGTCCGGGGATATGGTCCCGGCAAATGCCGCAAGTTCGGCTTCAACATCCGGATCAAGCAGGGATTCCGGAGCTGCCTCAAGCATCTCCTTGTATACCCGGGATGCATTTTGGGCGGCATCAAAACAGCCGTTTTCCACCCATTTGTCGTAGTTGTCCCAGTTGGAGGCGCAGGGCCGCCAGGCATCCCGGCAGGCGGAAAAGGTGGACGGATGGTAGAGAAAAGTGCCCCTGGGGCCGATTTCCGCGATGACCTCTTCCGCGAGATCGCCTTTGGGTCCGGTGAAGCCCTCCATGAAGGTGAGAATCCGTGAAATCATCTCCTGGTCCAGGATAAACTTTTCGTAGGAGTTGGTCATGATGGAGTCCAGTGCTCCCAGGCACTCGTTGATGATGGAGGCACCGCCCATCATGCACTGGAAGAGATTCTGCATGGTTTCCATGCCGGACTGGGCATCCACAATTTTGGCGTCGGTAAGGCCGGCCATGGTCCGGGTGGGCAGCCGGTAAAGCTCCCTTGCCAACTGAAGATTGGCGATATTGATCAGGTTTGACTCGGGCGACCCTGTCACATACTGGCCGGTCTGCATATTTGGAACAGCAGATGCCGGTGCATATATAAATGGGGCACCGGGATTCACTAATTGAGTAAGCACCAGGCCGGAAAGAATCTCCGCGTTCTGCATCACGCTGGCCCCCCGAAGGCTGACCGGGGCAGATATCCCTGCCAGGGCACAGGACAGCACGGTCACGGGCTGGCCATGTTCGGCATAGGTCATGATGGCTTCTAAAGGGATATCGTCAAATGCCAGGGGGCTCAAGGGATTAATACTGACGTAAACAGCGGCGTGGTCCGCAAGATATCCGGGCTCGCCTGCGGCAATCTCCACCATGCGGAACATGGCCTCGATCTCCTGCCGGGTGCCGATATTTGACCGGATGGGCTTGTCCGTATGCTTCAGGGTTTCAAACAGAATTCTCAGATAGGCGCTTGAGTTATCGATATCCGAGGGCTCCACGGGGATGCCCCCGTTTATGGTGCATACCGGGCTGGCCTGGGCCAGCTTGAAGAAATTCACCAGGTCTTCGATACCGGCCAGCCAGCGTCCCTTGTCCAGACTCTGGGCATGGATACAGCCATTGCTGGGCTCCACATGGGTCCGGGTCTGCCCCTCGCCGATAAGGATGGACTGTTCCGGATTGCGGCCGTGGAGGGTAAAGGCGGAAGGAGCGGATTCAACGGCGGCCTCAACCAGACTCCGGGGAATCTTCACCCGGTTCCCGTCTAAGGTTGCCCCCCTGGATTTGAACAACTCAAGCGCAGTATCCGACTGGAGTTCCACCCCAACGGTTTCAAGCACTTTTACGCTTGCCTCGTGGATCTCTTCCAGCTCCTGCCTGTCCTGCATCCGGATAAATCGGGGGTCTGCCATTTTTCCTCCTTGCAAAGGGCCTTTGCGGTTGTGTGTGAACATCTGGAGGGTGGATTGTGCGAAACCCGTGCCACACATCAAATATCGTTACTGCCCGGCAAAGGATTCAACCCGGTCCAAGGGCGCATAAAACGCTTAAAAAACAGTGCATTGAAAACAATTAAATCCCCTTGTGGAATACAGGTAAGGCCATAACCGGTCCCCACCACCCATTCTGCATTTGACTTGAAAATTTATCAGAACATTGAAGCTTTATAAGGCCATAACCCGGACGGCTTGAGCCCCCGCCTACCAAGTTAAAAATCTTTAAGATTCTGAGAATTTTTTAATGCATCAGGGCTTCCTTTCTTCCCTATTTTATAGCAGCGGATACCGCCATCATCCCCGGCACATCGGGGATATGGGCAGGAGACGCCCCGCCCTCCCGGAATCTGGCACACAACCTGCACTGACAGTCTCGGCAAAGACAAAAAAAGACCCCCAAAGCCAGAACCCTAATAACGGCCATGGGCCGCCCATGAACGTCATGCGCCGTGCCCACAACAAACCATGAAAGAAATCAACGAGTTGCCTGGTT
>MDTD01090265.1_pt1 | contig 19717 bp, 8 predicted proteins | sample 811221 | NCBI WGS metagenome assembly MDTD01 (sample SAMN05326646, study PRJNA326480) | marine metagenome | isolation source: seawater | place: Pacific Ocean: South West | collected 2011 | reverse complement strand
TCCCATAAGACAAACTTTTCCGGATCTCATTTAATGTCGAGCGATGTTCGAGTTTTGGGATTTAATATGTGGAAGGATTGCTTGACAGAAGACGAACTCAAAGAGCACGCTAAAAATCCAGAAACATACGGCCGCACAAAACCACAAAGTATATCAAACTTTGATACTGGAAATAACCTTCTGTCCGCAGACTCTTTAATCTTGCGATGGCAGTTTCAAAATCTTACAGCCTCAAATGATTCGAGCCAGTTAAACGTTAGTGACTTTTCTAGCGGATCAAATGTTTCGATATTAGACGACGAAGTGTCTGGCTTTCAACATCCAGGCTTGGCTGTATCCATGGTTGACAATAATAGTGCTATATTTCAAGAGTTTATACCAGCGGTAAGGTATGCAGGTATAGATAATGTTTACTCAAGCGACCGCGTCAAAGTAAAAACTTTAGAGCTAGATAAGTTTGAAGCAGACAGTAGGCCAGTAACATATTATTATAATTTTGAAAAGAGTATGTATCAGATAATTTCTCAAGAAATGATGAGTTTCTTTGCGGGAGTAACCGGATACAATAATATGATTGGTGAACCTGTAAATAAGTACAGGGAAAAATATAAGCTTATGGAAAAAGTCCGGCAACGATTTTTTATGAAAGTCAATAATGATATGGACTTAGATAAGTTCGTTGAATACTATAAGTGGGTAGATGAATCTTTATCTCACTTTTTGGAACAACTTAAACCAGCATCAGCTAACTTTGGATCAGGCATCAAGGATGTTGTAGAAAGCCATATTTTAGAAAGAAATAAGTATCGTCACAAAGCACCAACTATAGAGTTTAAAGACCCAGCCGAGAAGACATTTTCAATACTTGGTATTAATGAGTTGTTATATGATTGGGAACATGGTCATGCACCCATAGATGGCGATACTGACAGAAATTGTTTGTGGCAAAAAGAGAGAGCTGAAAGAGATATTGCAAACGAAGATGAAAGAGAAGTACTAAGAAGAATATCTATAACTGAAGTGTCTGGGTCTACCTATGCTTTAAGAAGACTTGTAAAACCATATAAGTTTTCTGGAGAAAATTTTAATACCGTAACAACCGGCAGAAATAGGAAAGCTAATAAAAATACTGAGATATACAAAGTAATAAATTCTGGAAAATCAGTGGTAACACGCGCCGAGGATTTACAATTAAGACCAGTCTGCAAAGATGTTCTAGATCCAAATCAGTTGAAACTATATTCTGGAAAAACAAATACCACAAACACAGATGGATATTTAGATGCTGATTCAGATCTCATATTACCTTTTGATTTTGTTAGTTCATCAGGCGCAAGGGACCTATCAGATCTAAAGTCTGATCTAGAAATAGTAAACAATTTGACACCATACGACATGTCAGGTGAAAAGTCTTTAAAAGGACCATTCGCAGAAACTCATATCGGAGGAATGCCACACAATACATTTGCATTTCGAAACACCATTTCATCAGCTACAGATGACAACAACGATAGACCAGAAGCATATATCTTAAACGTTGATAATACGGCCCTTACAATGTCACAAGTTCCAGCTCATAAGCCAAAGTCCATGTTTTATAATGATGTCCAAGGTACACACTTTGCAAATATCAAGAATATAAAACATGATACTAGTTCTGTATCTCTTGGTAATTTTAACAAACTATATGAAGTTGTCATGACAAATGGCCGCTCTAGTAATAATGCGTACCTAACAGATAGAGAAGGTAGAGGTTTAGTTGCTTTTGAATCTCCAACTACATCTAATCATTTGGATGGCGCAGTCGACTTCAAAGTTCCAAATAGAGGTAGAACGGAACACGTAATAGTTAACAAATTTTCAGCTCCAGGTTCACCTGAATCGATGAGTCCGATAGGTTTGGACCGATCCGCAGAAGAGTTTTCTATTTACGACACTTTAAATTATAGAAATTCAGTAGTGCGAGACGTTGAAAATGTATTTTCTTCTTTAAAATCGGAACAGTTTGGAAATTCTGGAAGTACCTCTATAGTATCGAAGCATAAAACAAACAGAAATCCTACAAGGATGGCCTATGGAGACGATAACTTTGATAACTTTTTTGTCCAGCATCACATTCCGCAAAATGACTTTTCATATTCTTGGATAAATGCCTCTGTTGACGAAACTATACAAAGTTTCCTAAAAAAGAATAACAACCATGGCCACCAACACAACTTTGGAATCCCGGGAAGTTTAAAATCCAGCCAGACAATAAATTTTGTCACAGCCAGTAAGGTTGGTGTAGTTGTATTAAGTGGGACATCCACATACCTTTTTGGCGGCGAAGATAATGCAACAAATCAATTAAACGTATCTACAGATACCACTCAATTAATTGACTTAGCAGGAATTAACACAGTTATAGTAGAACAGGTTGATGATAGTAATAATACCATAGGATCAGATTTGTTGTTTAATTATATAAACTACGGATCGACTGGACCCGACACCACCGGTCTAGGAGGAAGATTTATAACCCCTTGGCATCCAGTAACCGCCGGAGGAACCGGCCGCGAGTTGAGTTTTTTAACCCATCCTGATGGCCTCATCCCCGGATCCTTAGGTGGTTTTTTCATCTCGGGCTCTGCCGGACAAAGTGGTGTTGCTACTTCCCACTCTCCCAGTCCGTTGCTTAACACTATAATACTCAATAGACAGGGCCCATATGGTTGGCCAACATGGAAGCAATTAAGAACATCCCAGCATATAATTAGTAGAAGACAAAGGCAGGATAATATAATTTCCCTATCAGTTCGAGATACAACAACTGGCACTAACACAGAAGCTGAGGAGCTTTTTCCAAGTCCACTACAGGAGTATTACCACAGCACCAATAAGGATCTAGCAAATTTAGATTACAATCAAACTGTAACTTTAGAGAGAAGATTTAGAAGATATAGTGAGATCATGGCAACCGGTAGATTCAACCCACTCACAATTACACTTCATGGAGGAACAGCTTCTGATCTAACTGTGGATGCAATTAGTCAAACTCAACATGAAGCATATTGGATAAATGATGAAACATCCTTAGTTTCATTAGGTGCAGAAGGAGCCAGTACCATAACTCCGAACAATACTCGATTAGCATCTATAAAAGCAACTTATGGAAATGATGTAACTGCTTTTGCAAATACGCAATTAACAAGAAAGCTAAAGATTGTTGATAAATTTGGTAAACCAGAGATGGATTCTTTGATTATAAATCTCGGCCGGGTTGGTTCAAGCCCCCAGGTTAACTCAACAGAAGTAAATTATATAGAAACGCTTTACCCGAGAGAAATAAACACTTACACCAAACAGGCTAGAATAAGAGAAAACTTTGACTTTTTTACGTGGAGAAAACAAAGGAATGATAGAGACAATGACCTAACGGGATCAATAATTTATAGTACTGACAAAACTTTACTTATAGATGGTAGCTTTTATTTAATGCCTCACTACGAAGCTGATCAGTTTAATTCAAGAAACTCGAATGGTATGTCGATCGACGCTACCGATATAACTAGCCTTACAACTGTTGACAAAAATGTAAATACTATAAAGTCCTCTCGCTGGCCACTTGATGCTAGAAAGGTTTTTTCTTCAAGGCCAATTAATATATCAAATTCATTTTTTAACAACGGGCTAACATTTTTCGAAACTAAAGACGTTGGTACAAGAGGAGAGGGGGTATTGCAAAACGACTACAGTATTTTCGGTCTAGGATATAACGCTCTACATGGGACACCACCACCGGCTATGGTGTACAACCGTAGAATCCCTCAACGCTCCGGTTCTGTGGAGCTTCTTGCTGGTGAGGCAAAGTGGATGGCGGCAGACCAATCAGGGTATTATCCATTTCCTAATCATTTTGATGAACACTCGGAGGATTTTCGTCAAATTGGTCAAGACCACTCACTTGTACCAGAATTTAAGATAAGTGATCATGTAGAAGATGTGATAACCAATCAGGCTGGAGATTTTACCACCATTAGAGCGAGAGAAAATTATCTTAGTGTCACGGGTGCTGTTTATGATAAGAACACGCAAAATGTACAACTTTCTAATAAATTTTTCAAGACTTATGGAACTTCAGATTTTATGAAATATTTTGGAGTAGTTTCGGAAAAAATAGAAGAAGCTAATCTCGGCGCCGCTACAAAGATGACATTAAGGTGCAAAGCCGCTATTAAATTTACGCCCTACGAAGGTTTTTATCCCGCAGAGAGGGTGGTTCAAATAGGAAATATTTTTTCCAGAGGATATATGTCCGATTTTGATTTTGAAGTAGCAGATCCGGGATCGAATGAGTTTGTTCCATTTCCAGATTTAATAATTAAGAGAAAGATTAAAGCAAATCTTCAACAATCAATAAAGCCTTTATTTGCTCCTGGCATCTTAATGAACTCTATAAAAACTGGAATGGCAGTTGATTATCCGCTCTTCGGGTCAAATACGGACATATTAGCTTTAGGAAAGTACAGTTCCGAAGACGGCGTAAGAGGCAGGTCCATTTCATCTATCGCCGGTGAAGCGCCTTTTTTTGAATTTGATACCAAATTAAAGCGCCACGGCGGCGGCCTAACAATGTTTACTGGTTCCATAGTGAACCATACAGCACCTCAACATGGCACTGGTAGTATTGCAGTCTCAGGCGCGCCCCTTCGTTTTGGAATACCAAGATTATCTGGCTCTGTATATAGAAGGGTAACATTCGAAGATCTCCTTAATCCACAAAACTTAGATGGTGTGGATATAATAGATCAAGAGCCTCACCCATCGGCAAGTATTTATTACGCAGACCGGACCTTAAGTAAGATATTTGATTATCCTTTTAAGTTTGGTCAACTAAACGATACTAACAACATACAACAACTTCTAGTTCGTGGATTTAGACTAAAGAAGAACTTAAGTGACGGCCTAAAGCCATATAGAATGGCAATAAATAATTTCTGTGCAGAATCTGTTAAGTTCTTTTTAAAGGACGAAAAGTTGTCAACGTTAGAATCAGAACCTGTATACCCCTACTTAAAGGCAAATGAAACATATAAGATGAGGGTTTATATTAGAAACAATAATACCAGAATGTATGATAGGCACTCTGCTTTCGGTCCACCCGTCGATGAAGGTCGTAATTTGAGTTTTGTAAAGTCGAGTATAGTGACGGAAACATTTCCATCCGCATCAGCCGTTGCCTCAATAACCGGCAACACTATATTAACCAATGTAATGGGTCTGACATTTCTTTCCCCGAAAGGATTTGAAATAACAGGGTCATCGATGACAACACCAACCACGGGTTCTGATGCGGCTGCTTATAGCTCTTTGCCTCATTTCTCTTTAACATCTAGTACTGGACAGAAAATGAGAATAAGCCTTTTCAATAGTGCCGGCACTCATGGATTTCTACCCTGGGAGTACCATAATAAGCTTGACCCAAGCGGCTTTGGCACAGGTTCCCTCTCGGACCAATTCGACGCCATGCTACTTGACTCATCAGACGTCCTTGATCGTACAGGATTAAATCCAGCAGACTATGGAAATATATATCACCACTCTGCATCTGGAGGTATAAACCTATATATTGATTTACCCAGTATTGAAAATGCCGGTACGTCGAATTCCGATAAAGCAGAGGAAGTACATAACCTTTTCTATCTCATTCAAGCAGGTGTTAATTATTATAGCACAGTCGTGCCGAATACTGGTACAGAACCAGACGGTACCCAATTTGACATTTCAGCTAGTGTTAGTGAACCGTTTTTCCTTAGTGGGTTGCGTACTTTAACATTTACTCAAAAGGACTTTGGTAGTGCCGGGAACACTCCTTTATCTCCATCTGGTATGGATAGTTTTGTTAATGTGGCAGAATCATTTTCTGGAGGTAACTCCGCAATTAGTACTTCTGTATATCAAACTTCATCTGTAAATGTAGATGATTCGCATGGTTATGCACCATTTGTGCCGCCTTATCTAGATCCCGGTTCGGAGCCTTATGTTGAAATATCTTTTACACCTGCTGCGAATGAAAGCAGACACTATGGATTACAGGAAATACTGGATAATTCTACATACACTTATTATAATTTTGCAGAAACTCCAAGTAATGAATCAGATAATACCAACTATAAAGAAGCCATGGCAATCAGTGCATCACTAGACTTAAACAAGTTTGTTGCATATAATTTACCCGGTGACCGGCCATCTGACCAAAATAGAATAGAAAGATACAGATGGGTAATTCAACCCAAATGGGAAACTCCGGTACTTAATTTTATCGATGCATCAACTGATGCGTTGAATCTTAATGACAATACAGTCTCTAGTGTTAGTGGAAATAATCTTTGGCAAAAAAGAAAGTGGGAAAATTATTATAATTTTGAGATTTTTGAATCTCCAAAAGATGAAACGACCGGCACATATTTAACTTCATCAATTGGTATGTGGCACCAGTATGGTAGGTTACCTTTATCGGGGGAAGAGGGTTACACGATATCAGTAGAAACCTCACCCGACGTAGGACCTGATAATCAACTTTCTAAAAAGGTGGGCTTTGAGCCCGATAAAGGCAACACTTCTATTTCGGTGGGTAGGTTAGCTGACAGAAAAGTGGTATCAGAAGCAGTTGTTGCTATACCTTTTGTTGAGCCAAAAGCTGAAGGTGGTGCCATAGAATTTTTTAATATAAAAAGCCACATTCTTGAAAGAGCATATATTAGGAATGTGCAAAAAAAGGAAGCTCTAGAGGCAATATTATCTAATCCTAATGTTGGTAATGGCGAGAAAATAACTGCACAGAGAGAATACCGTGATTTCTTTAACAATCCAGGTCAGAATCCTATAGATTCTGCTGCATACCAAATGAGAATGATGGAAAAATTTATAGTTCCGCCACAATTCGATTATGTTTCTTCCGGTGTTTTAAGTAATAATAATTCTGTAAAACCAATGATGTATGTATTTCAATTTAACGCTGAGTTTACCAAACAGGATTTAAGGAATATTTGGCAAAATCTTTCTCCGCAAAGCAAGACATCCGCTGCTAAACTTAGATACTCAACAGTTAATTTACAAAGTAAAATTGCCGGCCAAGTTCAGGACGTACAATATGTATCAAACTTCCTAGATGAAAGGTTGTGTCCATTCTCAGCAGAAAGCTTCTTAGGGTCCGATAGGGTTAGATGGTTAATTTTTAAAGTTAAACAGAGAGCTTCCTTTGACTTAGCAGAGGTTAAGAGAGATTCATTACCAACACTTAGAAGAGAATCGACTCGAATTGAAGAATCGTCATTTCAGCCAACAAAAGAACTTGAAGGTCAAAACTACAGTTACAACTGGCCATATGACTTCTTTTCTATTGTAGAACTAATTAAATTTGAGAGCAAGGTGGACTTTTTTAATGGTGTAAATTTTAGACAAGTAGAGGCAACAGAAGACCTCAGCGCCGTGCCGCCTTTTGGTAGGAGTTAGTATATATGTCTTTTATAAATAAAAAAGAAGAAGTCATAAAAATAGAACTTACTCAATTTGGAAAAAGGCTTTTATCAAAAGGTAATTTCAGACCAGAATTTTATCAATTTTTTGATGATGATATAATATATGACGGCAATTATGGTCCCGGAGATGAGCACCAAAATAATATTCAAACAAGAATAAAAGACTCTATAAGACTCAACGTACAATATAACGTTACAGGTTTGGAAGAAAAATTTACTCAAGAAACTAAAGATATTGAGTCCGGACTCGCTGATTTATTTAAAGAAATTAAACATAGCGTAAACACTACAGAAAAAGAAAAATTACTTCTCTATCCTCTTAGTGATATTAATATTGGTAGCCAAGTGCCTCCAATGTTTAGTTTATCAGCGCTCGAAGCAGAGATACACAACTCAGGATCTGGAGAATATTTTTTAACACAATCAGGGATTCCTGGCCAAATACCTCAAATTGAATTTAAACCAGTTCACCAAGTTGTGCGAGATGTTAGAAACACCATAGATGATCCAGGGACTCTGTATGATTTAGAAACATATATGCTTGATTTTACTAGTAATAAATTAGAATTTTTGGATAATTCAACACTTGAGTATACACCGGAAAATGTAACAATAATACTGGAGGAAACGTCAGTTCCATTCACAAAAGAAAATTTTGAATTTGAAATATTTGAAATACATAAAGATGCGCAAGACGAAGAAATATTTGTACAAATTACGGACATAGAAGAAATTACAAAACTCTTCGAAATAAAAGTAGATTCATCAGTAGAATCAGTAGCCACAACAAAATTTAGAAATAGGAGCTTTTTCTCAAGTTGAGAAAATAAATTATTATGTCACACTTAGCTACAGATGCTTTTCCATATATAACCATTAGAAGGGTTGTTATAGATAGACAAGAAGTAACAGTTGACGCGTTTATAACAACTCATGATGATGGTAATTCTCCCTTTTGGTTAAATGAGCAAGTTTTTTCTGACTATATAAAGTTTTATTTTATCTTAGCACCTAAACGTTTTAATTCTCCGCTTAGAGCATCTTTGTTGTATTCTCCAGAATCAAGAGTTGACAATGTAATAGAAAGCTTTGTGCCTGGAGGAATCCTTCAAGATATGGATTCGGGAATTAATATTGCTGCAAATAGAGAAAACTGGTTCTCATTAATAGAAAATGTCAATTTGTTTTCAACAAAAGCTGTTTCTCTATCAGAGGTTCTGCAGATAAACTCCGATAGTATTGTCACGACATCTGCATTAGATTTGAATTCTGGAAATTTACAAGACTTAAATTTTTCAGTGACTATTCCCATGAATTATGCAACCCGCGTAGATTTAAGAAGATCAGAACTTGAACTTTATGCTTTTAGTCACCTAGATGTTGCAAAAATGATCGAGGATTTTAATTTAGATGCCCATCAGCAAAGTATAAGCGAGATGATAAAATTAGGCGGAAATTTCAAAAAAGAAAAATTATTAGAAATATCTCCAACAGGACTAATAAGAGTACCGGAGACAAGTACAACATTAGTGTATGAAGATGGTACGCCATATCATGGAGTTTATCATTATCACGACGGTGATGGCCCGGATGGATACACAGGGTATATGGAAGGCCAAAGGTCAGTAATGCATGAAGGGGCAAGAACCCTTAGGGAAGTTACAATTAATTATAGAAAAGTTATAGCTAATTTTCTGATTGAAGATTTACTCTTCACCCCAGAAAACCCTTTTAATGGATCTTCTGATCTAATTTCAGCGCTCGATTCCAATTATAATTCTCCATGGGCAGATGAAAGGTCTTTCATCGGCAAAACTTTTTCAAGCTCTAATTTGTACAGAGATCCAGATCAGAACATAATATCTTCGGTTGCCATGTCCGCTCAAGAACAAATGTCTCAAAATTTAGATTCAATATTTGATCCTGACAATATTGAATCGACAAGAGAGCAGTATTATAATTTTTTAGCAGAAAGATCAGATTTTTCTATAGTGGGTAATTCAATTCATTTTTTGACACAACTAGAAGGAGAAGACACAAGTCACAATACATCATTTACAATTTATTTTGAGAAAATGATAAAAGCAAAATCAAAATATGCTTTTTTGATTGAAAACTTAACTAGGCTGTTGACACGCCGAATCCCGAACCCGGGAGATCAAGAAGCTGTCAGAAAAGTTCTAAGTTTGTTTGTTATAAAGGACTTGCAAATAAAAAGATTTAGAGTATCAAACAGTTCTCGTTCAAATAATATAATCGGCACAGCTGATTATGATATGTTCGACACAGACGAGGAAGAAGTCCTTATAACAAGGGGTTCTGAGGAAGGTGGGATATTTATCCAAACATATGGTCTCGAAGATAGTACAATTAGTATTACTGATGTTGACAACGGAAAACGAAAAAAAGTAAAAATAAAAGATTATGATTTGGCTAGAAATATTAATTATGGAAAATATGCATATAGGATTATTATGACAATAGAAGATACGATGAAAAAACATCTTTTAGAATATATCAATACTCTTTCTAATAATATAGGATTGCTTAAAGCATTTCTAGCAGAAGCGCACGGAATGCTTGAAGATGAAAACGGAAACTTTATTCCAAATTATGACTTTACAGCAAAACGATATTCTTCAATTTTTGCTCAAAGATCCATAGCAAATTACGATAATCAGATATCTTCAGCAATTTCTATATTTGTTGAAATGTACGAACTTTTAGGGATAGTGTCAGAACAAAATAGAAATCAGTTAAGAACGCAATTAGCAAAGTCAATAATACCGGTGCAATCAGGTAATCTAGAAGCAGCTGAAAAGTTTTTAAATTTAACTCAAGATATATTGTTAACATATAGAAAGATCGTGGCCACTGATGCTAACAATCAAGTAAGTAACGTTTCATTAGATTCATCAGTTGATTCTTATTCCGGAATCGGAGAAAAATCTCCAAGTAACACATCTGTATCGTACATACATGTAGATAAAAAGATACCAGGTATTGCAGAATCTTTCAGGTCTGGTGATATAATGTTGTCATATGGTTTAGTAGATTTAGTTTCATATTCAGAATTAGTCGAGCAGCAATCTAATTCTGGTGGTAGCCTTGAGCCATCTAGTGCAAATGTGATAGCACAAGCAGCTAGTTATACAGAGATAGCAACAATAGAACAACTACAAGAAGATACAACTGGTGTATTGGAAAATAATTTAAACATTATGCTAGACACACCGCCTGAATTGTCTTTAGCTCAAAATGTTGAGTTTAACGAACCACTTACTCAGGCTACGTGGCAAGCTGGCGTAGTTATCAATAATTTCGACCAGGATACTTTTGTCGTATCAACTGCTGATCTTAATCTGGATATATCAACTCAAAAAACAGACGAGGACACTTTTGGCCTTTCACAAACGAATGAACAATCTCTAATTGTGTCTAGTGACGAATATACACACGACCAGGCCTGGCTGGAAAATGAAACAAAATATAAAGAACAAGTGAACCAACTAGTTTCTTCTGAAATCGGTAAAAATGTGGCCCAAGCTGTTTCAAACACTAGTCCATCACGCGCAAGTTTTGCCCAATCGACCTCCGCGACACTGCTAATTTTAGATGAGTCATCAAACAATGGAGGTCTTGTAGAGATGACACCAGAGAATATCGCAAATCAGCCTGGTGAAAATATTACGGTTGTGGCTCAAAATCCTGGAAACCAAAGAGCCTCAAACAACGTGACAGAATTAAATAGGTCTGAATTAGCACCAATATCAACTGACAACCAACTCCCGCCTGATGCACCAACATCAAGAGGAGTTACTAGCTCACCGCAACCACCAAACAACCGCTCAGGCTTTTCAAGGGGTGCGGCTGGTACCAGATCAGTACAACGCAGCACAGCATCAAGACAAACGCCTCGAAACGTAGGAGTTAGCTCTTCTACACCATCGGGTCAAAGTTCGTTGCCAAGAGGCACACTTGGTGGAGGTTATTAAAAAAATGACACAATCACAATACTTATATAAGAGGTACCTATAATGTCAGAACCAGAAAATCCACAAGTTGATCCATGTGGTCCTCTTCAAACAGTACAAATTGATAAATGTGAGGAAAATCCCGACGCTCCAGGTTGCGATGGCGGAGGACCAACACAAGAGGGAGAAACTAACGAGGTTGTTCTGCCTCCGTTTTTGGTACCATGGAGAACTATAGACAGTGCCCTATCTACGGCAGATAGAGAGATAAATATATTTAACAGAAACATATTTGCAGACGTTACAAGGTTGTTTTCTGCAGATTCAATACCAGATTTAGAAGCTAGGAAAATGTGGTATAGTACAGATTTAGAATCTATCGCATATAAAGCAAACTTACTGTCTTCGCCACGCCGAGACCCCAACGCGCCGTTTGATGAATCACAGAGAGATAGGTATGTAGATTATTTCAGAACTACGTTTAGACTTTTATGGACGTGGTACAACGGTCAATATGAGAGATTTGCACCAGAGAATATTCCAGATGGCGACTACAACACTTCGGTTCCAAATGGTACACTTACACCTGCATTTTTTGGCTATCTGGCTCCATCAATCGGCGCATCAATAGAAGAATATGACATCTCCACTAAAAAGTTCACAACTTACATGAGTTTGCGCTTTAAGACTCTTGAAGACCTATCTGTAATTTACGACAATCTATCGTTGCCAACAGAATCTGATCCTGTCCGCCGTACAGTTGACCCAACACGCGGCAACAGTCCTTTTTTCGGGCCCATGACATCTGACGGTAGGTTTAAATTTATTGACAGCGTATTTTCTGCTGAGCAACCATTTTATGAAAAAGAACTAAATAAGATGGATATACCACAGTTTACTTCTGTGTCTTTAGATATAAATGTAGGCTTTTACGAAAAAGAAGAAAACACACCAGAAACAGAATTAATAAGTATCTATAGGAGATATTTTCACTCGTTGGATGAAAATTCAGATTTAGATCAGTGCAATCACGACGACAAGGTTCAAAAATTCACCAGCGATTCTATATCGCAAATGAAGACAGCTAACGAAATTTTTAAAGAAAGCTTCAATCAGTATGTTCAAATATCTATAAATACTCAACAGGCAGGAAAAATTGCAACCTTATTGGATGAATACCAGATGGACAAGCACATTATGGAGGCGATATGCAGCGTTAGTAAGACATCAAATAAATCATATTCTCAAATCCTAGATGAAAGAAGATTTGATTCACCAGACAATCCGTCTAGTTTTTTCTCAGACCCGCTACTGAACGATAGATTTTTAAAATCATTTGAATTAGCAACCACAGAGGACCCTTTATATGGAACTAGTTCAGCATTTGCATCTACAATTTCTGATTTAAAAAACAAAAATCTTAGCTATTATAAAAATATAAATCACCAATCTTATCCACTTAAATATGAGTATTGGGACAAATCAGAACTTTTAAGATTTACGGACACTATAAGGTCACAAATATTTTTAAATAAAATAGAAAAACAGATTTTGAATCAAAATAATTTAAGATCTTTTAAAGAAATCATACAAGGTAAAAAGGCACTATCAGAAATCATAGGCTATAGGATCGCAAAACACCAAATAGTTATAGAAGACAATTCAGAAGTTTTCGATCCAGAACCAGTACAAGAATTTTATCTCATGGATAGTGATAAAGTGTTGACAATAGATTTTGTAGATACTCAGGTCAACCCAGGGAAGAAGTATGTTTATAGAGTTTATAGTTTAAATTTTGTCCTTGGATCTAGGTATTCCTACAATCCACAGGGAAGGGATCCAGACTCTACCACTACTACTATACCATTCACAGTAGAGACTGAACCGGCAATTCAAATAATCCAAGCACCATTCGCACAACTAGTAGCACATATTATGGAGCAGCCCCCTATAGCGCCACAGGTATCTTTTTTGCCATTTCAGGGTGTAGATAATCAGATGCAAATCTTACTACAGACTAATTTTGAAGAAAAAGAAGAGTTACCAGTTAGAATATTACCTTCAGACGAACTTGTCTTCAACAAAATGAGACAAGCCCAAGGGGTGGCAACAGGTCCTCTTAAATATAAGTCAGATTCTATACCTGTTCAATATCAAATACTTAGAATGGATAGTCCACCAGAATCTTACTTAGACTTTAAAAATTCAGATTACATCAAAAACGTTGATACACAACAAAGAACCTTGTTGTTTCTTGATGAAAATTTTAAACCAAACAAAGATTATTACTATTGCTTTAGAACAATAGATAAGATAGGTATATCAAATCCATCTGCTGTATATAAGGTTAGGATAGTTAGTTATGCTAACGGCATATACATGGACTTAAAAGAATATGAAATGGTACCTTTGAGACAGGCACAAAAAAGTATGACATTCCAAAGAGTACTTAAGATAGAGCCATCCTTCATACAGCGGTCACTAAAATTTAACGAATCTCTAGATATGGAATCTAGAGACTTTGCACTCAAGGTTCCAGACATCGACAACATTGATATTGGAAACGCACCATCCGCCGACTCAATATGGAATAAGAGATACAAGATAAGAGTAACAAGTAAAAACTCTGGAAAGAAAATTGACTTAAATATCAGATTTAAAAAATCTAAAAAACAACTTTTACCTACTGAATTAGAGGATTTAGAAAATAGGGAATTGGTAAGTTGTGAAACAGGCGAAATCATACCACCACCACCGCCACGAGATACAAGCAGAGATAGGTTTAGAGATGACGTAGTAGAATTTTTTGAATACAATGATGAGGCATTACAAGTCTATGGACTAGAGCTTAGAGTGCTACCGGGAGAGTCAGGTACCGATGCAGTAGCAAGGTTTAGAGGTACTTTGCATTTATTTGACATTCGTAACATAGTAACTAGAGGTGAAGATGGCACCGAACAGTGGGCAGAAAACGGTAGGCCCTATAGGTACGAACTAAATTATCGCCCCGGTGGCGGTTATGATTGATTAAATAAAAAAGAAATATTGATTTCAAAACACTATTTACTAGTGATTTAAATACACAAGGAGCAAAACATGGCCTTTTTAAATAATTCAGGAGACATCATATTAGATGCGGTTCTTACCGACGCCGGCCGCCAAAGAATGGCCAGGGGTGAATTCAAGATCGTAAAGTTCGCATTTTCAGACGAAGAAATAAACTATCAACTTTATGAATCAAACCACGCGAGCGGTTCAGCTTTCGCTGATTTAGAGATTATGCAAACGCCAATCCTGGAGGCATTTACAAACAATACCTCTCTTATGAAAACAAAACTAATATCACTTAGTAGAAACAATATTCTTTACTTACCAATTTTTAGATTGAACAATAAATTAAAGATTTTTACAGCTACACAGGGCGGCGAAGATAACCATGATTCTGGATATTATTTAACTGCAGATAAAGCTACAACCGACGTTGTAAACTTTAATAAAAGCCAGGGATACTTCCCAGGAAGTGATATCACTACCACGATCGGAGAAGCCATGTCTAGATACATTTATATCGACCAAGGTTTGGAGACAGGTGGCGAGCCGCCGATTACTGAAGACATGCCGGATGATCTTATAGAGACAGCGTTTTTAGTGAGAGTGGATCATAGATTATTGCGATTACATGGTTCCGACGGTGTTGTTGAATACCCGGCTCTTCGACATTCATTTGTTGACGATGACGCAATTGCAACGTATTATATTTCTTCTACAAATGTAGCTGTTGAGGGACCCAGAGACGTTACAGGAAATACTCCCGGAGAAATCGATACCACTAAGAAAGCCAAAGAAATGTTTAACGGCCCTCTAGGAAACAGACTTAGGTTAATGGTCCAGCCATCACCAAACGTTAAACAGAGTACGGCTTTGTTTACTGAACTTGGTTCCGATGGAGGTGCTCATACTACCATCGGTATCACACCCAACGATGGTGAGTCCATCGCGAATCACAAATTTATTGACACTCTTGTCAATGTCGTTGGTGTTACAACAGGGTATTCAATTGATATACCAATAAGAATTATTAAAAAGATAGATTAATTTAGGAGACAGTTATGTCAGCAGGTACATTTTTTAAAACATTTACAAGTTCAGATAGAACAACTACTAGAACGCTTCTGCATGAGGCGATTCCAATCACAGGAACCTTAGTCAGCGGAACTTATAATGCCGCGGCCGATTCAGACCTGGAGACAAGAGAGGCAAATATAAAAACATACTCTCACGGTATGTTCCAATCTGTCTTCGACTACCCACACCTAAGTTCTTCTGCAAACCATATATTTGACATTACATACGGCTTCCACTCAGCTTCAAGTTTGTCTGGCTCAACAGTACCACAAGTTGCAAAGAAGATAAACATCTACAATCAGATGGCCCAGACTCTTGTCGGTTATGACGTTGAAGGTAACATCAGAAAATTTGATCAAGATGGCGATTTGCTCGCGACGGCACAGACCAAAATGAACTCTGTAATTTTCTTTAATTTTTCTCGTTTACTTGTTAAGGATGAGATTAAGAAAGGCAGCTTCTCGATGGACTTTTGTGTGGATGCAACTTATCCTCATGTCGACACTCTTAAGGTAAGAATTGCAGACACAGGAGCAGCCACATCTTATAAGGTTAATTCTCCCGCGGGTGAATATGGAATCCTTAGTGCAAGTAACTTAGCGGGTACACCTCTCGCGGCAAACTCACCAGTCGATCATGACGCTAGTGCAGTAGGTTTAGTGTTTTATCAAGCGGGTATTGTTGCTTTAACTTCGTCTTTATTTTTAGGCGTACAGACAACTGGTTCATCAACTCCTTTGATACCGGCAGGTCTATTAGCATCTGCTACACACCCTAAGATGAGAACTACATCTGGTAACGATACCGATGACTCAACTATTAATCACCTAATCACAGGGTCAACGCTAAACAAACTGGCAGACTCCATCCGCCACAGAATTTCAAACGTTCAGTTTAACAACACTACTGAATTAAATTCTTCAATTTATTTTTGCAGAGCAAACCACAATGAGTTTAATTACAGTTCAAATCCAACATATTTAAATGGATCAAAGATTCAAGTAAAGGGTAACGATATAACTGCACCTCCAAAAGCATATGTGACGACCGTTGGCCTATATTCTGCTGACAACGAATTGTTAGCAGTCGCGAAACTATCAGAACCACTTCGTAAAGACCCTACGAACGAGTTGACTTTAAGGGTCCGCCTGGACTACTAAAATGAAACTTAAAAAATTCACTCGGGATGATATATTTCACAATACGATCATAACTCATCCTGAGTATGAATTCTTCGTATTCAATAAAAAAACTTACATAAATAGAGAATCTTCAGAAGCCGGCAGTTTTTCAAACAAAGTTAATAATACAACTCAAGGTTTTGTATCTTTGTATGAGATGAATGTTGACCGGTCCGAATCTGCAAAGATACACCCTTTTATAACTAAGGACGGAGCACGCACAGCGTTTAGAACAATTACTACAAGCAGGTTTCAAGATAACTCACAATTTCAGTTTGGAGACACCATCACAGGGTCATACCCATTAACCGCCAGTATCAATAGAGTTTATGTACCCGCAGCCGAAAACCAAAATACAAGTTATCTAAGGTCTCTTCGTAATCCCATAGAGCTTGGCGGTTACATGAGTAAGGATTTTAATTACGACAACATTAGCGCCACTGACTCTAATATTATAGAGGTTCCGTCAATATTTTACGGTTCACAAATCAAAAAGGGATCAGTCCAGTTGGACTATTATGTAACTGGTACCTTGCTAGCTAGAGCCCGAGATACCAAAAAGAACGGCCAACTTATACAAACTTTTGGACCTTACTCTGGCTCTGCCGCAGGCGTGGTACTTTACGAATATGGAATCTGTATATTAACATCTTCTTTAGATCTTACATCTGATGCATCCGTGAAAGATAAATTTTTTCACACATCTACAACCTCTTTTCCAAATTGGTTAAGTTTCGGCTCTGGCATGAGAGAAACTATTGGCAGCGGCTCTGCTGCCTCTAGTCACAACGTTGGTACAATTCCATCTTATATGATAAAGATGGAAGGAACAAATAAAGTTCCGACATTGACTATGATGGCCCATGCAGAAAAGGGAGAATTAAACTTCTCTACAAACCCAACATTTATAGATTTCCACAACCAAATAACTTCCAGCATAAGTAGAAATGCTTTTAAAGAAGAAGGAGGGATTATAAAGAATATTGTCAAGTCTGAATATACAAACTTTGAAGAAAACTACGAAAACACCACATATATATCTCAAATAGGAATCTATGATAAGGACAAAAATCTTATAGCAGTTGCAAAATTAGCAAACCCAGTCAAGAAAACAGAAGCAAGAGACTTACTTTTCAAGTTGAGATTGGATTTCTAGTGAATGCCTTAGAACGAAAGATGAAATTTTTGGCAACTAAGTTGTCAGCACTACAATCTGAATTGAAGGTATCGAAAGAAATATTACATTCAGCCTCGATCGAGGTTGACAAGATGTTTAAGAAAAAATACTTTCCAGAAATTCCCGTCGATAAACAACTACCAAAGAATGAAGAAGAGATAAAAGAATTTTCAGAGGAAGAAGCGGCAAGCCAAACAGAGTCAGAGCCAAACACAAGCGAACCAAATCACCAAAATAAAGAAGAGACCACCTCCGCAGATAAAAATGCAGACCCTGAAGTAAAAAAAATGTTTAAGAAAATAGCATCTCAGTGTCACCCTGATAAACTGCAAGATATGGAGGATGGATGGGAGAAGAAAAAGAAGCAAGAATTATATGCTAAGGCCCGTCAAGCGCTGGAGGATAATGATGTGTTGTTAATGTCAGACGTTGCATCAGATCTAGATATAGAAACTCCAGAAATAACCAAGGCTCAATTAAAAAATGCTGAAAAGAAAATTATTACTATAAAAAAAGAACTACACCAGATAGAATCAACCTTAGTGTGGCATTGGTTTTTCTGTGAAGAACCAGACAAAAAAGAAAATATATTAAATAAACTATTCGAGCTAATGTATGCAAACAATCCTAGGTCTTGATATATCGACATCCATCACCGGTGCAACAATAATACAAGACGGTAAAATTTTAGAAACAGCTTTTTGGGATACAAGAAATAAAAAAAAGTTTCCTACCTTCTATGAAAAAGCAAAGTTTATTAAAGAAAAAATCTTGACAGTAAAAGATAAATATGATATAAACAACATATACATAGAACAATCTTTGCATTCTTTTAGATCGGGATTCTCTTCAGCACAGACACTGTCAACATTATCTAGATTTAACGGAGTAGTCTCGTGGTTCTGTTTTGAAATGTTTGAAATCCAGCCAGAGATGATTGCTGCTACTTCAGCAAGAAAGCAAGCCGGCGTTGGAATCAAGCGCGGTGATAACGCAAAAGAAAAAGTTTTACAATTTATTATTGACAAGTACCCTGATATTGAGATACAATATACAAAACATGGAAATCCAAAACCAGGCACATTTGATATGTGTGACAGTATTGTAATTGCACTAGCAGGAGATAAACTTGTCAGAGAAGCTCAAACTACTTAAAAAAGCCCTCGGCCGCTGCTGGTCTAATGATGACGAGCATCAATTTAGTTGCCCAAAGTGCAACCACCACAAACTTAAGTTATCAATCAACATAGATAAAGATGTATTCAAGTGCTGGATTTGTGATTACTCTGGTACAAAGATATCTCCACTTATTCGCAGGTATGCACCAGCTTACTATGCAGATTGGCGTAGTCTTGCAGGTGAAGTAGACCTGTCAAAGTATGACACTATCTTTGCGGAGCATGTGCCAGAACCACCACAGATCATCGACCTACCAGAGAATTTCCAAACCTTGACAGGCAAAAAGACAAGACTAAAGAGACGACCCCTTGAGTATCTTTACTCTCGCGGTTTTACAGACAGGGACATCTTGACATGGAAGATAGGCTTCTGTGACTATGGAGAGTATCAAGATAGAGTTATCATTCCAAGTTTTGATGATGATGGCAATGTCAACTTCTTTGTAGCCAGATCATATACGGACGACTGGATGAAATATAAGAACCCAAGAGTCAGCAAAGACATTATCTTCAACGATCTAAACATAGACTGGGACGACGATGTGATTCTTGCCGAGGGTGT